>Ga0114916_1000281_pt1 | contig 36641 bp, 37 predicted proteins | sample MalvirAntarct_66_FD_83501 | JGI IMG/M metagenome (GOLD analysis project Ga0114916, IMG submission 83501) | Marine viral communities from the Global Malaspina Expedition - Malaspina viral metaG Antarct_66 | ecosystem: Environmental > Aquatic > Marine > Oceanic | place: West Anvers Island... | reverse complement strand
GTTACTACTACTACGCCTACGGTCGCGCCTACGGTGACGACGCCCGCGAGGCGGCTCGCGGCGACACGCGCCCAGACGATGAGCCGTCGCGACGCCCTGTCGCGCCCCGCGAGAAGGACGAAGTCGAAGCATCAGCGGAAGCGTCTTAATAGCGACCTAGCCCCGCCATACCTCACGCCATCAACCACTCAGCATCGGAGCCCCCGTGTTAGAGCCACTCGCTCACGCTCTGGACCCGTTGACCGCGAAGCGCCGCCAGCGGGTTGACCGCTTCACCCGTCCCGTCCAGCAGTTCATCGCCACCGAGACCGCCGGTGGCATTGTCCTGCTCATCGCGGCCGTCATCGCCCTGATCTGGGCGAACTCACCGTGGGACCACTCCTACCACGAGATCCTGGAACACCACTTCGCGGTTGACCTCGGCTTCTGGAGCCTGGACCGATCCGTCCACTTCTGGATCAACGACGCCGCGATGGTGATCTTCTTCTTCGTCGTGGGCCTCGAGATCAAACGCGAGACCGTCATCGGCGAGCTCTCCGACCCTCGTCGGGTCATCGTCCCGATCATGGGCGCGGTCGGCGGCATGGTCGCCCCGGCCCTCATCTTCACGCTGCTGGTGGCAGGCGGCGCGGGCGCCGGTGGTTGGGGCATCCCGCTCGCCACCGACATCGCCTTTGCGCTCGGTGTGCTGGCGGTCGTGGGCAAGCGCGTCCCGTTCGGGCTCCGCGTGATGCTGCTGGCCCTCGCGATCGTCGACGACATCGGCGGGATCATCGTGATCGCGATCTTCTACACCAGCGAACTCGCCCTCGGGCCGCTCGCGCTCGCCGGCGGACTGCTGGTCCTCGCGATACTGCTGCGCCACTACGGCGTCTGGTACCTCCCGGTCTACATCGCCCTCGGCGTGGTCGCCTGGGGCGCCACGGTCTCGTCCGGCATCCACCCGACGATCGTGGGCGTGCTCCTCGGCGTCCTCGCCCCGTGGCGGGCGTGGTACTCGGAGGAAGGCTTCACCGAGCTCGCGCGTGACGAGATCCAGCGCTTCGACGAGGCGTCGAGGTCGCACGACGAGGAGTTCGCGCACGAGCAGAAGACCCACGCGCTGCGCCAGCTGGGCTTCCTCTCGAACCGCAGCATCGCCCCCCTCGACCGGCTCGAACATGAACTGCAGCCGCTGGTCGCCTTCGTCATCGTCCCGGTCTTCGCGTTCGCGAACGCGGGGGTATCGATGAGCGTCAGCACTCTCGGTGATGCGCTGACCGCGCCCGTCGCGCTCGGCGTGTTCTTTGGGCTGCTCGTCGGAAAGCCGCTCGGCATCTTCATCGCCGTCTGGGCGACCGTCCGGCTCGGCGCCAAGTTGCCGACCGGCGTGACGTGGCCGGCGGTGATCGGAATGGGCGCCCTCGGCGGGATCGGCTTCACCGTGTCCCTGCTCATCACGGAGCTGTCGTTCACGGACGAGCAACTCCTGACAGACGCGAAGCTCGGCATCCTGTTCGCCTCGGCGCTCGCCGGGATCATCGGCTTCCTGCTGCTCCGCCGCGTCTACCCGCCGCTGCCCGAGGAGGCCGACGACTAGACGACGAGCGGGCGAGGCACACAGCTCTCCCGCCTCGCGCTCGTGACGTTCGGCCTCGCGTGGTCGGCGTTCAACGCGCGCGAGATCGGCGCGGGGACGTGGCAGCCCCGCGCGATTGCGCGGGGCTGGCGAGTGAGGCGCTAGGGGCGGTCGCCCCGCTCCCGACTAGAGGGCGAGGGCTCCCACACGCAGTGCGGTTACCGCCTCCTCGTCCGCGAACAGCAGCGGCTGCGCCCACGCCTCGGGGTCCTCGAACCGCTCGAAGGGCTCCCAGCGGTCGGCGCCCTGCGTCCACACCTCGTGGCCCGCGGCCTGCACGAGGACAACGCCCGGCGCGACCTCCCACGACCGTGACCGTGACGTACGCGCCGAGGCGAGCACCCCGGCGGCAACGAGTGCCGACTCCAGGCCGACCGCGCCGAAGTTCCGGTGGTCCCAGCCCGGCTCGCGCATCTTGTGTGGAGCGGGTGCAGTGCTGAGCCTGCGCTGGAGGCCGACCGACTGGCGGCCGGCAAGGGCCATCCCGCGGCCCTCGAAATGGAACGAACCGCCCTGGGTTGAGTGGCGCGCGTGGTAGACGCCGGGGCGCAGCGCGTGCGTGGTGGAGCACCACACCGCGCCGGCGACCGGGACGCCCTCCAGCAGCACACCGATGGACGAGGCGTAGAACGGCACGCCGTTCACGAAGTTCGCAGTGCCATCGATCGCGTCGATGGTCCAGGTGAACGGCGAGCCGAGCGCGCCGCCGAGGCCTCCCTCTTCGCCGAGGACGGCGTGGTCCGGGTGCCGGACCGCGAGGCGGCGGCGCAGGAGCGCCTCGATCTCCTCGTCCAGGTCGGAGACCGCGTCGTGCGGGGCCATGATGCCGCGGTGCTCGTCCTGGTAGCGGACGGCGATCGGACGGCCGAGTGCGGCGATGAGCTGCTCGCCCGCGAGCACCGCGAGGTCGTACGCGGTCTCCTCCAGCATCTCGAAGACGCTGGGGATGTTGAGACCGGCGACCGAGCGGCGGCCCGCGACGGGCGGGAGGCCCTGGCGAGCCAGCGCGTCGTTCAACGCGGCTTCGGTGCCCAGGTGCCCCGGCTGCTGGGTGTTCGTGTGAGGGGTGACAGCGGGTGTCATATGTCTCTCTCCTTCTCTTCATCTACATGCAGTGGCAGTCCCGGGTAGTGGGACTGTTCCTGGACGCTCACGGTGCGAGCGAGGACAACGGATGGAAGTGGGTTGCGCCTGAAGTACGCCTCAAAATGGAACGGCGCCGGCTCTCGCCGACGCCGACCATCAGAGGGTTCGCGGGTGACCCGCGAGGCGCTGCGGCCGAGAACACTGCGGCTTCTGTAAACGGCCACACCAGCATGTTGGCTGCCGCACGTTAAGTACCGATTTTGGGGCGTGTGTAGTACGGAGCACGAGGCGGGCGTGCCCGAGGTCAGTCGAGGGCGGAGATGATCTCGAGGTCGTGACCGAACGTCTCGTGGAAGCGCGCTGCGCTCTCCTCGCCACGCCACCAGCGCGAGACGGGCGCGTGCACCTCAACCGTGTCGTCACGCACTACCACGGTCGGCTCGCCAAGGGTCGTCGGCGGCGAGCGGCGCTCGACCTCGTCCGCGAGGTCGAGGACGGTCGCGGCGGCGGCGAGCTCGTCGGCAGGGAGTGAGTCAACGATCGGGCGGAACTGCTTGAGGCTCGTCCCCGCGCGCTCGGCGAGCAGGAGCAGCGAAGCGACCGCGACGAGCATGCGATGGGAGAAGCCCTGCAGGTCGGCGTCCACCACGACGTCTGCGGCCCGCGCGTGTCGGTTGTAGACATCGATCGTCGCGCCGACATCGATCACCTGCGCGGCATGATCGAGGGCTTCGCGGAGGACCGGGTCGGCGTCCGGCATGAGCACATCGAAGAGGGCGACGGCGAGTTGCGCTCGGCGGTCTGCGTGCGGTTGGTTCCAGCGGTAGAACGCGCGACAGAGCGAACGCACCGAGGCGGCTCGCGCGACCTCGGGGGCCGGTAGGGCCTCGGACACCATGCCGCGGATCACGCCCTCGCGCATGCCCTGGCCGGAGACATGGAGGCCGGTTGCGCCGACGAACTCCATCACCTCGTCGACGGCGATCGCGCCGGCCACGATGGAGTCGGCGCGGCTGCTGTTCAGACCGGGGATCGAGGCGCGACGAGCGGAGTCGATGCGGGCGAGTGAGCGGGTGAGTCGCCGGACGTTGTCGCGCGCCACCTCGTAGCCGTGGAGACGACCGAGGGGGTACCGCTCCCGGCGGAGGTCGATCTTCGCGAGGTTCCGGATCGTGCCGCCGGTCCCGACGAGGGCTTCGCCCTCCTCGAGCCTCGGAAGTCCCGCCTCGGCGAGCGCCTCCCGGATGTGCTTGCGGAGGGCGCGCACCTCGCCGTTCTTCGGTGGGTCGTTCGTGATGAAGCTGTCCGTGAGTCGCAGGGCGCCGAAGGGGAACGTCCACGCGTAGTCCGGCGCACGGTCACGGAAGCGGACGAGCTGGAGCGAGCCGCCGCCGATGTCGACGCTGAGGCCGTCCATGACGTCGATCCCATACACGGCGCCGACGAACCCGAAGCGCGCCTCGCGGTACCCGTCCACGATCTCGACGGTGACGCCGAAGCGCTCACGGATGAGTTCGGCCAGCACGCCGCCGTTCTTTGCCTCGCGCATCGCGAAAGTACCGACGGCGCGGATCTCCTCGGCGCCCTGCCCGTGGGCCAGCGCAACAAAGTCGCCCATCGCGTCGAGCGTGGTCTCGAAGCCCTGAGTGGTGAGGCGGCCATCGTGATCGAGGGCGCGCGCGAGTCGGAGTGGCGCCCGAAGCTCATCGATGACCTCGAGCGCGCCGCGGTCGCCGATCTGCAGGACGACTACGCGTCCCGAGTTGGAGCCGATGTCGATCACGGCCACGCGACGTCCGGACATGCTGAACATCCTCGCACGGTCGTCGCCCTGGAGCGTTGCCGTGAGGTCGTAGTGGAAGACCGGCGCGTCGATGTGGGAGGTCAGCGCGTTCCTCGGTTCTAGATGAGCGAAGGATAACGCCGTTGAGCAATTGCGCCACTAGAGCCTCGCGAGGGCTTCCCCACCGAGCGCCGCCAGCACGACCACGAGCCATGGCGGCGCCTTCCACGCGACGAGGAGTCCGAATGCCGCCAGCGCGAGGGCGAGGTCGCGCGGCTCGAACACGGCGCTCGTCCAGACGGGGTCGTACAACGCCGCCGCGAGGATCCCGACCACCGCAGCGCCGACCCCCACGAGCGCGGACCGGACCGAGGGCACCGAGCGCAGCCGCTCCCAGAATGGCAGGACGCCCCACACGAGGAAGAACGACGGCAGGAAGATCGCCACGAGGGCGAGCAGTCCGCCCGCCACCCCGTTCGGTTCCACCTCGAACGCCGCGCCGAGGTAGGCAGCGAAGGTGAACAGCGGTCCCGGCACGGCCTGAGCAGCCCCGTACCCCGCGATGAAGGTGTCCTCGTCGAGCCAGCCCGGCGGCACGACCTCCTGCTCGATCAGCGGCAGGACGACGTGCCCACCTCCGAATACGAGTGAGCCGGTGCGGTAGAAGGCATCGATCACACTCACCGCCTGCAGGTCGACCGTGGCGGCGAGAACCGGCAGCCCCGCCAGTCCGATCACGAAGAGCATCAGCCAGAACACAGAGCGCCGCCGCTCCCGCGTCGGATCCACCTCGGCGGCGGATCCGTCCTCGCGGAAGAGGAGGACGCCGACGAGCGCTCCGGCCGCGATGACCAACACCTGCGTCGCCGCGCTCGGCGCTACGAGGACAACGCCAGCCGCGAGGATCGCAATCGTCGCGCGCTCCCGGCCCGTCGCGAGGTTGCGGGCCATTCCCCACACCGCCTGAGCGACCACCGCGACCGCCGCGAGCTTCAGGCCATGCAGCCACCCGGCGTCGGTCACATCGAGCGACCCGACGACCAGCGCGAAGACGATGAGCGCGACGGCAGACGGGAGCGTGAAGCCCAGCCATGCGAGCAGTCCGCCGAGGTAGCCCGCTCGCACGGTACCGACCGCGATCCCGACCTGGCTGCTGGCCGGGCCCGGCAGGAACTGGCAGAGCGCGAGCAGGTCGGCGTACCGACGCTCGTCGAGCCAGGCGCGCCGGACGACGTACTCCTGGTGGAAGTACCCAAGGTGCGCGACCGGATTCCCGAACGAGGTCAGGCCGAGCCGCAGCGCGACGAGAAACACCTCGAGGCGGGAGCCCCGTTCCTCGACCACTACGTGGTGCGCTGTCGTCTCGTCTCGCGCCGACATGGGCGGATTCTACGCACGAAGGTCGAGCACTCGATTGGCGCTACTTCAAGACGAGTATCGGGCAGGTTGCGATGCCGATACCTATCCGGAGAGACGATCACCCCAGGAGCGGCAGCACTCGTCGAACCTCGAGCACCGCTATCCTGAGATCGGCGCTTGGCTGCGTCCGCTCGTACTGGAGTCTGCGGCATGGAATTCATCATTCTCCTCGTGGTGCTGGGCATCGTCGTGCTCGTCGCCCTGTTCGTGGTGGCCCTCTACAACGGGCTGGTCCAGCGCCGCCTGCGCGTGGACGAGGCTTGGTCCCAGATCGACGTCCAGTTGAAGCGACGACATGACCTGATCCCGAACCTCGTGAACGCCGTCCGTGGCTACATGGAGTTCGAGCAGGAAACGCTGACCCAGGTCACGCAGGCTCGCGCCGATGCAGTCGCAGCCGGCGCGCAGGGCCCTGCCGATCAGGCGCAGGCAGAGAACGCCCTGACCGGCACACTCCGCTCGCTGTTCGCGGTGATGGAGAACTACCCGGACCTGAAGGCGAACCAGAACGTCCTCAGCCTGCAGGAAGAGCTGAGCACCACCGAGAACCAGATCTCGTTCTCACGCCAGCACTACAACGCCACCGTCCGCGACTACAACACCGCCATCGCGACCGTCCCCGCTGTCTTCATCGCCGGCATGTTCGGGTTCGACAAGCGCGAGTTCTTCGAGGCTGAAGATGAGGCGCGCGAGGTCCCGGAGGTCCAGCTCCGCTAGCGGGCTCCCCCGGGGAAGCACCCGGGAGCCTCGCTTCGCGAGCGCCAGATGGCAGCCCGCACCACCTTCTTCGACCAGCAGTCCGCCAACCGGCGGAAGTCGATCCTGCTGCTGATCAGCGTCGGGCTCATCCTCGGCGTGTTCGGGTTCGCAATCGGCTTCGGGACGACGGGCGACCCGTTCGGCGGGCTCGGCTTCACCGTCATCGCGGTCATCCTCGCCGTGGTCATCGGCATGGGCTCGTACTTCGGCGGCGACCGCGCGATCCTCGCCGCGTCGAGCGCGCAACCGGCCTCCGAGGAGTCCCACTCGCAGCTGATGAACGTCGTGCGGGAGATGACGCTCGCGGCCAACCTCCCGATGCCGAAGGTCTACGTCATCCCGGACTCGGCGCTGAATGCCTTCGCCACCGGCCGTGACCCGGAGCATGCCTCGATCGCCGTGACGCAGGGCCTCCTCGACCGCCTCGACCGCGAGGAACTCCAGGGCGTGATCGCCCATGAGCTGGGCCACGTGCGGAACTTCGACATCCGCTTCATGCTGCTCATCGGCGTCGTCGTCGGTGGTGTGGCGCTGCTGGCGGACATGTTCCTGCGCTACACGATCTTCTTTGGGCACGGTCGCCGAGGCGGCTCGCGGGGTGGTGGTGGTGGCCCACTGCAGATCGTCATGATCGTGCTCGCCGTGATCCTCGCCATCCTCGCGCCGATCGCCGCGCGCCTCGTGCAACTGTCCGTGAGCCGGCAGCGCGAGTACCTCGCTGACGCGACGGCTGTCGAGTTGACCCGCAACCCCACCGGCATCGAAAACGCGCTCTGGAAGCTGGGCACGGACCGCGAGGTGCTGGAGGCCGCCAACCGCTCGACCCAGCACCTCTACGTCGTGAACCCAATCCGCAAGTTCGAGGAGCGGTCCTCCTCGATGTGGGCGACGCATCCACCCCTCGCCGATCGCATCGACCGGCTGCGTGAGCTGCACTCGGCGCCCCCGTTGACCGAGGACGAGCGTCGCGAGCTGACCGCGCACTAGCACGCCCTCCCCCAACGAACACATCCGCGACCCTATGGCGCATAGCCACGCGGGCGCGACCATAGAAGTTCATGATCAAGCGCTCATCCCCTCCACTCGGCCTTCGGGCCGTCGCCATCCTCGCCGCTGCGCTCGTCGCGCTAGCGGCGACGGCATGCACCGACAACGACGCCACCCCGACGGCTAGCGGCAGTACGCCGACCGCCACCGCTTCGGGGGTGGGCACGGGCACGGCGACCGAACCTGCCAGTACCACCCAGGCGGCAAGCCCCACCCCGACTGCGACCGACGGCACGGGTACCGATACCGGCACGGCGAGTGCTACCGCCAGCCTGACGGCGACTCCAGAGGATGACCCGGACAAGCTGGCGCTGCTGCGGCGCAACCTCGTCAGCAGCCTGACCACTGGACTAACTCCAGACGAGACACGCGACGCGCTCGAGGACATAGAGGTCGTCACGGTCGCCCTCGTGATCGAGGAGCGCGAGGTCTGGATCGCCGCGACCTCTGGGTCGGGCATCTACTCCCTCCCCGAGTCGCGCGAGCACGTGGCGGCCGCCTACGAGGTCGTCGATGACTCCTGGGTGGAGCTCGCGCACATGGCGCTGGCCTCCGCCCCCACGTTCGCCGAACTCGAGATCGTCGCCGAGTGGCACGAGGGCTCCGCGTGGATCGCCGTCCACGGACTGACGGGCGCACACAGCGGCACGTTCGAGCTGCTGCAGTTCGATGGTTTCGGCCTCTACTCGGACGTCTGGTGGTTCAGCTCGATGCCGGGCGCCGCGACCGTCACGGACCTGGATGGCGATGCACCGCCTGAGATCGTCCTCAACGCCACCGACCCTTATGTCTACTGCTACGCCTGCGGCGTACGCGCCTGGGATGAAGTCATCTATCGCTGGATGGACGGCCAGCTCGTCGAGGTACCCCTCGCGGGGGTCGCGTCGGACAACCAGCTCGTCACCGACCTCACCGAATTCGCCGCGCTGTACGCACAGGCCGACCTCTGGCGGCGTGCGCTCGACACCGCGAACGAGGCGCTCGCCCTTGAGCCGGACAACGCCGAGGTCTGGTGGCTCCACGCCCTCATCTCGCGCGTGGCGGACTCACGGCTGGAGGACGCGGGCTCCGAGCAGCAGCCCTTCATGACCAACGTCCTCGCGGGTGAGTACGAAGCCGCCGTCGACCTCATGCGGCCCTACCTCCCGGCGACTGCGCTCTCCCCGAGCGGCCCGCTGATCGAGGGCACCGTCGCCGAAGACGGCTGGGACGAGGCGACCGCAACGTGGGTACTGGACTACACGGAGCGCGCACTGGCTGTCGCTCCAGACCTCGCCGCTGTGCACGCGGTGCGTGCGTTCGGCCTCCTCGCGGAGAACCCGGATAACTGGGCCGGGGCGCTGCAGGCGATGGAAGCGGCGCTCCAACTGGAACCGCAGGACGACTTCTACCGCGAGGCCGTGGAGTATCTGCTTGAACAGAGCGGGAACGGCGCCGGCTAACCGCCCGTCGAGGTCGAGCCCTCCGAGGGCCGCATGACGTGCAGATCCTCGGACGGTAGTTCCAGCGTCCAGCGCCGGCGCTCCTGCACGCCGAGCACCTCGTAGGGCCGCGAGGGCAGATCCACCTCCAGGTGCGGCCCGGCGCCCAGCGGGCGGAAGCGGAGCGTGTGCCCCGCCCCGTACGCGTGCTCCTCCACGACCTCCGCCTCGACCAGGTTCGGCTCGCCGAGGTCCGCCGGTGTCCCGCGCCGGAGGTTGATGCGCTCCGCCCGCAGCGCCAGTTCTACGCGCTCACCGACCGCCGGACGCCACACCGGATCGGCGACGCGGAGCGCGAGGCCGTCGACGTCCACCTCGATCGCGCCCTCGAGGCGCGCGAGGACGCTCGCCGCCATCACATTGCTGACACCCGTGAGTTCAGCGACGCGGCGCGAGACCGGGTGGCGGAACACCTCCTCGCGCCGGTCGAACTGGAGGATGCGGCCACGGTCGAAGACGGCGAGGCGATCGGCGAGCAGGTGCGCTTCGCGGAGGTCGTGGGTCACGAACACGACCGTCAGGCCGAGGTCGGCGCGGAGCCGCAACAGTTCCGCCCGGAGCGTGCGCCGGAGCGACTCGTCGAGGGCGGAGAACGGCTCGTCGAGGAGTAACAGCGGCACCTCGCGCGCGAGCGCCCGCGCGAGGGCGACGCGCTGCCGCTGCCCGCCGGACAGCGACCCAGGCGCGCGGTCCTCGTACCCCTCGAGGCCGAGGCGTTCGAGGAGGGCGCGCGCCTTTCGCTCGCGATCCGCCCGAGTACCTCGGACACCGAAGGCGACGTTCTCGAGCACGGTCATGTGCGGGAAGAGCGCGAGCTCCTGCACGACGTAGCCGGTGTTGCGCTCCTGCGGCGGGAGGTTCACGCCGCTTGCGCTGTCGAACACCGTTCGTCCGGCGATCTCGATGTGGCCCTCGCTGGGGGTCAGGAGGCCCGCCGTGGCCTGGAGCGTCAGGCTCTTCCCGGCCCCCGAGTGGCCGAACAGCACCACCACCTCGCCGTCCGCCTCGAACGTCGCGTCGTACTCGAACGGCCCGAGGCGCATGCGGGCGTCGTAGTGGAGCGAGCTCATCGCGAGGACGTGCCCGGCATCGCCAGCCGGAAGACCACGAGGACGACGAACGCCACGACGAGCAGGATGAGCGACATGCTCACCGCCCCGGACAGCCCGAGCGAGGTGCGCTCGAACGCGTCGATGATCGCGAGCGGCATCGTGCGCGTACGCCCCTCGAGGCTGCCCGCGAAAATCAGCGTCGCGCCAAGCTCGCCGAGGGCGCGCGCCCAGCACAGGACCACCCCCGCGAGCAGCGCCCCGCGTGCCTGCGGCACGGTGATCCGAAGGAACGTCTCCACCCTCGATGCACCGAGGGTGTACGCGACGCGCTCGAACTGCTGGTCGACGGCGGCGAAGCCGCTGCGGGCGGCACGCACGTAGAACGGCGCGGCGACGAGGAACTGGGCCATGACGACAGCCGCCGCGGTGAAGGTGAGCCGGATGCCCGTCGCCTCGGCGAGCGGCCCGCCGATCAGCCCCTGCCCGCCGAAGGCGGTGAGGAGCGCGACGCCGGCGACCGTGGGCGGCAGCACGATCGGCAGGTCGACCAGCGCGTCGAGGGCTGTGCGACCTCGTACGTTCGTGCGGGCGAGCCAGTAGGCGCCTGGCGTCCCCAGGACGATCGCAAGCACGGTCGAGAGCGTCGACGTCCAGAGCGACAGGACGAGGGCGCTGCGTACCGCCTCGGAGGAGGCGAGTTCCCAGACCTCACCGTCGGACGCTGCGCGCGCGCCAAGCCCGGCCAGCGGGAGCACGAAGTAGAGCGCGAACAGCGCTCCGAGGACGACAACGACCGAGAGGGCGATGACGTCCGCGCGTGCTGAGCGAAGTTCCATCAGCCTCCCGTGGGCGTGAACCCGTGCCGCTCGAGGATCGCCTGGCCTTCCTCGGACAGCACGAACTCGACAAACGCCTGCGCAGCATCCGGCGCGTCCGCCAGCGGCGCAATGACGTACTCGGCCGGCGGCGCGAACTCACTCGGCACTCGATAGGCCTCCACGGCATCGCCGGCCACCGCTGCGTCGGTCGCGTAGACGATCCCCGCGTCCGCCTCGCCCAGTTCGACCTTGGTCAGGACGGCGCGGACGTTCGCCTCCTCGCTGACGACGTTCGCGAGGACGCGCTCCTCGAACTCCCCGCCGAGGGCTTCGTTCGCAGCGGCGATCGCCTCGCGCGCGTACGCCCCGATCGGCACGTCGGGGCCGGCGAGGACGAGCCGCACACCGTCCGAGGAGAGATCCTCGAACCCCTCGATCAGCCCGCGATCGGACGGGGTCACCACCACGATCTCGTTTTGGGCGAAGACGAGGGGATCCTCCGCGAGGTCCGCCTCCACCATCACTGCCATCTGCTGCACGTTCGCCGAGGCGAAGACGTGCGCTGGAGCGCCCTCGACGAGTTGGACGGCGAGTGCGCTCGAAGCTCCGAAGTTCAGCGCGACGATCGACTCGTGGTCCGCCTCGAACGCCTCGGCGAGTTCGGTGAAGACATCGGTCAGCGAGGACGCCGCCGAGACCACGATCGGGTCGCCGTCGTCGGGCCCGCAGGCGAAACCGAGCAACGCCCCCAGCAGGGCGACAAGCAGTAGCCCCCTGGCACGACGACCGGTCTTTCGCAACGTCGATCCCTATCCGTCCACTCGCAGCCGATCGTCTGCACGATGCTACACTTCGGCAGTTCGGTCATCGGGGAAGTCGGTGCAAGTCCGACGCTGTCCCGCAACTGTGACCCGGCGCCCCTCCAACAACGAGGCGGCACGGGAAGTCAGAGCACCGCTGACCGGCGCGCATTTCTTGTCGACCCTGCGAGGACAGGCGACGGCAAGCGTCCGCGGCCACGTGCCGCATACACGCTGGCCCTCGATTGTTCCGCTCCACGCCACCGAGCGTCCGAGGGCTCTAATGACCACCCGCCAACTGAGCATCGGCGCGATCCGCCGGCCGCGACGTGTCCCGGCGCTGCCGGGCGTCGCGATCCTCGGCGGCGCGCTCGTGCTCATCGCGCTGTACGCGCTCACGCAGGGTGCCGCCGACATCCCCTTCGAGGTGGTCGTGCGGATGCTGCTGGACCGGCTCCCCCTCGTCGCCGTCGACACCGGTGCACAGGCGTCCTCGTGGGAGCGCATCGTCTTCGACATCCGCCTCCCGAGGGTGCTCGCGGCCGGGTTTGTCGGAGCGGCACTCGCCGTCTCGGGGTCTGCCTACCAGGGCTGCTTCCGGAACCCGCTCGCGGATCCCTACCTGCTCGGGGTCGCCGCCGGCGCTGGGCTCGCGGTCGCCCTCGCCTACGTCTCGCCCCTCCCGGTCTCGTCGACCGGGTTCGTCTCGCTTCCGCTGTTCGCGTTCCTCGGCGGGATGGGCACCGTGCTCGTCGTCTACATGACGGCGAGGACCTCGGCGGCACTCGACAACGGGTCGCTCATCCTTGCCGGGGTGGCGCTCTCCGCCGTCTGGGGCGGGATCACCTCGTTCGTGATCATCAACAGCGAGGATGCGGTCTCGCAGCCGATCCTGACCTTCCTCTTCGGCGGCTTCAACACGGTTTCCTGGCAGAAGTTCCTGCTCGGCGCGCCCTACATGGTGGTCGGCGTCACCGTCGTCGCGCTCCACGCGCGGGCGCTGAACGTGCTCCAACTGGACGAGGAGCAGGCGAGCCACCTCGGTATCAACGTCCTGCGCACCAAGCTCGTCCTGTTGGCGGCGGGCTCCCTCGCGGCGGCCACCGCAGTAGCGGTCGCGGGCGTGATCGGGTTCCTCGGGCTGATCGTGCCGCACCTCGCCCGGCTGCTCTTCGGGACGGACTACCGCCGCACCCTTCCCGTCACGATCCTCGGCGGGGCCGCCCTGCTGATCGCGGTCGACCTCGTCGCACGCACGGTGATCCAACCGCAGGAGGTGCCGGTCGGCGTGCTCACCGCGATCCTCGGCGGCCCGTTCTTCATCGTGCTGCTCCGCGGGCGGAAGGTGTTCCTGTGACGCTCGTCGCCCACCCGCTGCTCGAGGTGCGTGACATCAGCGTGACGATCGACGGCAACACGCTCGTCGAGGACGTCGACCTCACCGTCGAGGCCGGCGAGGTGGTGGGCCTGGTCGGGCCGAACGGCGCGGGGAAGAGCACGCTACTGCGCGCCGCCACGGGCGTCCGCGCCTCGGGCGGCACCGTGCACATCGAGGGCCAGCCGCTCGCCGGCATCCCTCGCGCCGAGCTCTACCGGAACGTCGCGGTCGTGCAGCAACTGCCCGAGGCGCCGCTCTCGATGACCGTCGAGGACCTCGTGATGCTGGGGCGTTACCCCCACCTCGGCCTGTTCCGCCGCGAGAGCGCGAGCGACCACGAGATCGTGCGGGCGGCGATGGTGCGGACGGGCTGCGCGACCTTCGCCGAGCGACACCTCGGCACGCTCTCAGGTGGCGAGCGGCGGCGCGCTTTCATCGCGCGGGCGCTGGCGCAGGAGCCACGGCTGCTGCTGCTGGACGAACCAACGGCGAACCTCGATGCCGACGCTCAGGCGCAGATCCTCGAGCTGCTCCGCGACCTCGCGAGCGGTGGCGTCGGGGTGCTGGTCGTGCTGCACGATCTGACATTCGCGGCCGCGTACTGCGACCGCCTGCTGCTCATGCACCGCGGCCGCCTCGTCGCGTCCGGTGCACCCGAGGCGGTACTCGCTCCAGAGCACGTGACCGCGGTCTACGGGTCTCACGTTCGCGTGCTGCCGCACCCGGACACGGGGATGCCCGTGATCGTGCCGGCAATGCCTCGGCGTAGCTGACGAGGCTGGCGGGCGAGCGGTGCGAGCAGTCTGAGCTAGGTGATCTTGAGCGGGACGCCCTGCGGGCAGAGCGGGCAGTCCTCGGGCGCCCACGTCTGCATCGAGATCTCGGTCGTCGAGTAGAGCGGCACGCCCACGTCGATCCTGCCCCCGGAGCGGTCGACGATCACCGCAGCGCACACCGGGTCACCGCCGGCCTTGCGGACTGCCTCGATCGTGTCGACCACGGCCTCGCCGGTCGAGGTGATGTCGTCCACCACCATCACGGGCTCGCCCGGCTCCAGCCGGAAGTCGCGCTGGAAGGAGCGACCGCCCTCGGGCGCGCGCTCTGCGAAGATGCCGCGCACACCGAGCTGCCGCCCGACCTCGTAGGCCAGGAGGATGCCACCGGTGGTGGGGCCGCCGATGGTGCGAGGGCCGAACTGTCGCCCCCACTCGGCCATCTTCTGGCAGACGAGCTCCGTGTACTGAGGCCACTGGAGGAGGTTGAACTTCTCGACGTACGCGTCGGAGTGACGGCCAGACGAGAGCTGGAAGTGCCCGCTGAGGAACGCGCCGGACGCCTTCAGCGCGTCCATGACTTCGGTGTCTACCACCATGCTGCTGCGAGTCCTCCCCCGGCGCGCCCGAGATCATCAGCGACGCTGTCGTTGCTCCCATCGCCCAGGCCGTGGTCGATCATCCCGAACCGGTCGAGGGGCCAGTAGCGGAGGTCCGCCCGGCCCACCACGGTGTCCGCTGGGACGGGCCCGAAGGCGTGCGAGTCGAAGGAATTGTTGCGGTTGTCGCCCAGCACGAACAACTCGCCGGGTTGGACCACGGTGAGGGGGTAGTCGTAGTTCGGCGCCTGCGCGATATAGGGCTCGGTCAGCGCCTCGCCATCGACGTACACCGTGCCGCCCGTGACCGCCACGGTCTGGCCGGGGAGGGCGATCACGCGCTTGATGAAGTCGCGCTCCGTCGGGTTCTGCTGATAGGCGAAGACGACGACGTCGCCCGGCTGCGGGCTGCCGAACGGGCGCCACTCGTCCTCGTCCACCCCGGGTACCCAGGAGAAATCGAACGAGCGGTAGGCGAGGCGGTTCACGATCAGGAAGTCGCTGTCCTCGAACGTCGGCACCATCGAGGCGCCATCGACGATGTAGTTGTGGGCGACGAACCGGACGCACAGGAACATCACGAGCGCGAGGATCACGACATCCAGCGTCTCCACGACACCACCGAGGCCCCACGGCCAGATGGCCTGGTGCCAGCGAGTGCGCTCTGTCCACGGGTCCACACCGGCGAGCCCCCCATGCGAGAACTGGCCGATCTCCTCGAACGGCTGGCTCGCGGGAAGCGTGGCGAACCCCGTCCGAGTGTCATCGGCAGGCGGCGTGTTCCAGCCAGAGTCGCCGGAGTAGGAGGTCGGAGTTCCGCCCGGAGAGGGCTCGTCGTCCGACGGGGAAGATGTGGAGAAGGACATTAGATCGAGTATAGGCACGCCCTCCGCTGAGGGTCGCGTGAGGCCCTTGAGGTGCCATCGGAGCGGCACGGACGGCATCAGGACTACGCCGAGTACGCCGCGCCGAGCAGGTCGATCCGGTCTGAGGCCACCTGCGCGACGGCCTCGCGGGCGGCTCGCAGCGCCGGACGTGGATCGCTCCCCGTGGCCTCAGCGATTGCTTTCGTGAAGGCCGAGTGCAGTTCGCTGCTGATGTTCACCTTGCGGATGCCCGCGCTCACCGCGAGGCGCAGGTCGTGCGGGGTCACGCCCGATCCGCCGTGCAGCACCAGCGGCAGCCCTCGGACGGCGGCGCGGATCTCCTGCAGCAGCGCGACATCGATCTCGCCCGCGAGCCCGTGCGCCGTGCCGACCGAGACCGCGAGCGAGTCCACCCGCGTCTCCTCGACGAACCGCGCGGCCGCCTCCGGGTCGGTCAGCACGCGCTCCGACGTCGCGACACCCGGCTCCCGCCCGCCGACGTGCCCGAGTTCAGCCTCGAGGGCGAGGCGATACTCCTGCGCGACGGCGTACGCCTGCATCGTCTCGCGGCGGTTCCGCTCGAGGGGAAACGTGGAGCCATCGAACATGAGTGAGGTGAACCCCACGCGTACGGCGTGGCGCACGAGGTCGAGGCTGGGTCCGTGGTCGAGGTGGAGCGCGACCGGCACGCCGGTCTCGGCAATGAACGTCCGAGCGGTGGCGCCGGTCACGTCGGCGCCCCCCATGTGGTCGAGGTTCGAGGGGTTGAACTGGAGGAAGATGCCCGCGTGCTTCGCCTCGGCAGCGTCGAGGACGCCTCGGATCATCTCGATGTTGGAGACGTTGAAGCCGGGGACGGCGTAGCCACCTCGCTCCGCGGCTACCAGTAGTTCGTGCCCACCGCAGAGCGGCATTCGCGCCTCATCTCGACTGCCAGCTCCGACCGATCTTAGGCAGGCTGCATGCTACCCTCGGCCCGCGGCCGGGGGCGAACCGCACGCCTCACACCGCCCCCAGGGGCCACGATCGGCACATGACCAGCAGCCCAACCCCGAGTCCCAAGCCAGCGCCATCCGCCGCCTCCGACGACATCCTTGACGCCCTCGTCGAGCGTGCGCGTGCCGGGGAGTTGCAGGCGTTCAACGCGCTGGTCGCCCGCTTCCAAGACGGCGTCTACAGCCTCACCCTGCGCATGCTCGGCTCCTCCCAGGCCGCCGAGGACTGCACGCAGGACGCCTTCATCAAGGCCTGGCAGCGCATCGACACCTTCCGAGGCGGCTCGTTCCGCTCATGGGTGTTCACGATCGCCGCGAACCAGGCCCGCGACGAGCTCCGGAAGCGCGTCCGCCGTCCCACCCGCAGCCTGGACGAGGCGCGCGACGACCCGGACCGCCCCGACCTCGACCCGCCCGGCGACGAGCCGTCACCCGAGGACGAAGCCGAGCGCGGCGAGATGCGGATCGCGCTCGAGCAGGCGCTGATGACGCTGCCCGACGACTGGCGCGAGGTCGTCGTCATGTCCGACATCCACGGCATGGACTACCGCGAGATCGCGGAGGCCACCGGCCTCGCGCTCGGCACGGTGAAGTCCCGCCTCAGTCGCGCGCGAGGACGACTGCGCGACGTAATCCTCGAATCTCGGGAACTTTCAGAAGCCGTAGAGCGTCTAGGAGTCAGGCGGTGAACCTGATGTTCTGGAGACGACGCAACCACGAGGCGCACATCGACGGCCCCACCAGCGGTGAAGACCGCGTGATGGAGCAGTTGTCGGCGTACCTCGATGGCGAGCTCGACGACGCCGAGACCGCTGAGGTCGAAGCGCTGATTGCGCGCGACCCGTCCGCCGCCGAAGTGCTCGGCGACCTGCGACTCGTCCGCAGCGCCTTCGGCGCGCTGGGCGAGGTGCGTGCGCCTCGATCGTTCGCGATCCCAGCGGAGGCCGTCGCGGCGCCGCGATCGGCCGGCAGCCCGCTGGCGCTGTTCCGCCGCACCGAACTCTTCATGCGCGCCTCCGCCGCGGTGGCCGCGCTCTTCTTCGTCGTCGCCCTGGTGAACAGCCCGAACGGCGAGACGCCCGTGGCCAACTTCTCCGCCGACGGCGGCCAGACCGCGATGTCCGCAGCTGCGACCGCCGACGAGGCCCCGGCGCAGGAGTCGCTCCGCGCGACCGAGGAAGGCGCGCAAGGCGCCGCCGGTACCCTCGCCGCGCCTGAGCCGGCCACGACTGAAGGCGGCGGCACTGGCGGCACTGACAGCACAGATGACGACGGCGACGCCGCCGGCACGATGGGCGCGCTCACCGCACCGAGCCCGGAGGCCGCCAACACCGGTGAAGCCTCGGGCGGTGCCACCTCGGAGGGTGGCGTCGGCGGCGGACTCCCTGAGGACGCCCCCACCAGCGACATGCAGGGCGACGTTCCGCCCACCAGCCCCGGGGAGACCTCGGCGGACTCGTCCCGCAGGGCGGAGGAACTTCGCCCGCTGCCGGCGGGAACCGAACTGGCAAAGGATTCGTCTCAGGGTGTGGGAGGCATGGTCCTCGGGCTCGGAGTCGTCGCCGGACTGCTGACCGCACTGTCAGTGCTCACGGCGTGGAACCGACGCTCGGGGGACTCGACCAGGTAGCGAGGCAGGTGCTTCGCCCGGTCAACCAGGCCCGGCTCGAAGAAAGAGGCACCAGAGTGAACCGAACCAACATCAATCCACTGAAGCTGAGTCGCGGCATCCGCCGCGGCGCCATCCTCGTCGGCGCGGGCGCAATCCTCGCGCTCGGCGTGGCGTGCACCCCGACGACCGAGGTGACCGTCGCCGGCCAGGGCACGGCGACGCAGGGCATCGCCGTCGCCGGTGAGGGCAGCGTCTCCGTCCGACCTGACATCGGCGTCCTGAACCTCGGCGTCGAGGTCACGGCCGAGACCGTCGCGGCTGCTCGCGATCAGGCGGCGGACGCGATGGACGCGATGCAGAACGCGATGAACGACGAGGGTGTCGCTGACGAGGACATCCAGACCCAGTACTTCAACATCTACCCGCAGTACAACTACTCGGAGAACAGCGCCCCCACGATCATCGGCTACGTCGTCTCGAACCAGGTGCAGGTGAAGGTGCGAGATCTGGACAGCGTCTCCGCCGTCCTCGACGCCGCGATCGCCGCCGGCGGTGACGCCGTCCGCGTGAACGGCATCTCGTTCACGGTCGAGAACCCCGAAGAGTTCCTGGCCGACGCCCGCCGCGAGGCAGTCGCGAACGCCCGGGAGCACGCCGAGGTGCTCGCTGACGCGGCTGGCGTGGAGCTCGGCGCGCCGATCAGCATCAATGAGTCCTCGAACTTCGGTGGCGGCCCCTACCCCGCAGCGGAGATGCGCCAGGACGGCGGCATGGGCGGTGGCTCGACTCCCGTGAATCCGGGCGAGCAGGAACTGCGCATCAGCGTCTCGGTGGTCTTCGGCATCACCGAGTAGCCGGCCCCACGCTCAGCCCGTGCGGCCGCCGTGGGACCCGCCCGACCACAGCCCGCACGTTCAGGAGGCCGCCCTCGCCCAGGGCGGCCCTCCTGTATGCGCGTCCTTCGGATGACTGTTACTCGGACGAGAAGCACCCCTTAAGGGATCAGTTCAGTCAGCCGATGATTCCCCTACCTATCGGGGGAACCTATGCGCCGAGCGCTTCCGAACGTGCTGCCCTGGCTCATTCTGCTCGGGGCATCGACGGCCACATTCTTCATCGTGCAGGCCCGCGATAGCGCCGGGACCGGCTGGTCGTGGAACAGCCCGACGGGCCACTTCTGGATCGTCAGCGCAGCTGCCCTGGTATGTGCCGTGCTCGCGCTCGGCTCCGGCATCGCTGCCAGCCGGACCGCGAATTGGCGCGTCACGCTGATCGCGATGTCCTTCATCGCGATGGCGGGCATCTTCTCCGTGCACGGACTCGCCACGCCCGGGTTCATCGTCAGCCGTCCGATGGACGCCTCGACCGATCCCGCGCTCGTGCCCGCCTCGGACAGCTACGGCTCGAGCGACTACGGAGACGGCTACGGCGCCGGAGCTGGCGCCAGCACCGAGGGCGGCTCGACCTACCTCAACTCGTACTTCCCGAACCCCGACGCGGCGCTCTCAAGCACCCCGACGGTCGATACCCCGACGAGCCGCTACTACAACGTGACCGGAGCCTCCTCGCGGCTCGCGATCCTCACGTCGATCTCGCTCCTCGCTGCCGCGTCCGTTCGATGGCCCTCGGCCGTCGAGGGCTGGCTGACGCGCCGGCGTCACCTGCTGCTCTCCGGAAGCGTGATCGTCGTCCTGACGTATGCGGCGCTCGCGTTTCTCGCGCCCTGGCTCGTGCCGTCCGTGCTCGCGGAAAGCGCCATCGTGTCGATGGGCCTCACGGTCGTGGTCGCGGTCCTCGGCCTAGGGACGGCGGCGCGCTTCGCGATGTCGTACCGCTTCTCCGGGATCCAGCTCCACGGCGCGACCGCCGTCGGCGCGGTGATGCTGGTGGAGGCCCAACTCTCGGTGGAGTTTGGCGCGACCTGGGGCGGAACGTTCTGGCTCTACCACGTCCAACTGCTCGCCGGGTTTACCGCGATGTTCTGGGGGATGGTGATCGAGTTCTCGCGAGGCCAGGCGGTCCGCTCGCTGGAGTCCCTCACCGTCTCCGACGTGCTCGACCAACTCCGCTCTGGCTTCGCGGAGCCGGTCGTCGCCCTCTCCGCAGCCCTCGAGGCTCGCGACGGCTACACCCTGGGCCACGGCGAACGCGTGGCGGCGCTGGCTGTCCTCATCGGCCAGGAAATGCATGTGCAACCGCGACGGCTCCGGGCGATCGCCGCGGGGAGCCTCCTGCACGACGTGGGCAAGATCGGCATCCCGGACGCTGTCCTCCACAAGCCGGACAGCCTGACCAACGATGAGTACGACGTCATCAAGGAGCACCCGGCGCGGGGCTCGGAGATGCTCCGCCATCACTTCGACCAGAAGGTCGAGGCGAACGTCATCCGCCACCACCACGAGCGGTGGGATGGTCACGGCTATCCGGACGGGCTGCAGGGGTCGCACATCCCCCTCGAGGCCCGCATCGCCGCGGTGGCGGACGTGTACGACGCGCTGCGCTCCAATCGGGCCTACCGGCCCGCGTTCACGCGCGAGGATGCCGTCCCGATCATCCTCGACGGCGCGGGCTCGCACTTCGACCCTGCATGCGTGGACGCCTTCGTTCGTGTCGTCGACACGTGGGAGTTGCGGCACGCCCCCGACGAGATCGAGTACGCCGAGCGACGGGCCGCCTAGTGCGCCTCGACCGCCCGCGCCACGCAGAGGGCATCACCCGGGAACGCGGGCGCATGCTGCGGCTCGTCGGCTGGGTAGCCGCCGCGAACGCCGTCGCCGTCTCGCTGGCCATGATGCCCGCCGGCGAACAGGCCGCCGAGGGGGCTCGCGCGTTCCTCGCGTGGTGCGGGATAGGATAGCCAGACCCGCCGGATGACCGGAGCCACCTCTGCTGCGCCGATCGCTCCCCACTGTCCTGCCGCTGATCGCACTGCTGGCATGTTCCAGCATGGCGTTCTTCGTCCTACGCTCTACGCCTGACCTGGACGAACGCATCCGCTGGGCCTCGCCGACCGGGCATTTCTGGGTCGTCTCCATCGCCGCGGTCACCTGCGCGATCCTCGCGGCGGCGGCGGCCATCGCGGCTTCCCGCACGAGGAACGCCCGCGTGCTGATGCTTGCACTGGCGTTCATGAGCATGGCCGGCATCTTCACCGTGCACGGGCTGGCCACACCCGGCGTCCTGGTCGATGGCAGCTACACGGGGACCTACGAGGGCGGGGCAAGCTACGGCACCGCCGTCCCGGGCAGCGAGACCCCGGCCGCGTGGTTGTTCAACCTCACGGGCCTCTCTGCGCGACTCGCGGTCGCAGTGGCCGCGGGCTTCCTCGCCGCCAGCACGATCGAGTTCGCACCGCGCGTGCAGTCTGCGATTATCCGGTGGCGGAACACGCTCCTCGCGGGCGTCTCCCTCGCGATCGTGGCCTACGGAGTGGTCGGGATGACTGTACCGACGGCCATCCCCGGTTGGGTCGTCGGGAGCACCTGGCTCGCGTGGATGACGCTCTCCGGGGTCGTCCTGCTCGGCGGGATCACCGCGCTGCGCTATGCGAGCGGCTATGTGCGGACCGGACAGGCCCTGTTCGGATCAGTCGCGCTGGGCGCCGCACTGCTGGTGCAGGCGCAACTGTCACTGCACTTCGGCTCGATCTGGCAGGGCACGTTCTGGCTCTACCACCTGCAGCTGGCCGCCGGCTTCTTCGCGGTCCTGTGGGGCGTCCTCGTGGAGTACTCCCGCGGTCGAGCGGTGCACTCGCTCGGGAACCTCGCCGTCGCGGACATCGTGGAGGAGTTGCGAGCATCGTTCGCGGAACCCGTGCTCGCGCTGTCGGGCGCCCTTGAGGCCCGCGATGGCTACACCCTGGGCCACGGGGAACGGGTGGCCGCGATGTCCGTGCTGATTGCACAGGAGTTGCGTCTCGCGCCGGCGCGAATCCGAGGTTTGGCGGCAGGCGCCCTCCTCCACGACGTCGGGAAGATCGGGATCCCGGACGCGATCCTCCACAAGGGCGGGCGGTTGGAGGAGTCAGAGTTCGCGGTGATCCAGGAACACCCGGACCGTGGTTGGCAGATCCTGCGGTATCTGTTGAACGAACCGGGCCAGGTGGCGGCCATCCGGCATCACCACGAGAAGTGGGACGGCAGCGGCTACCCGGACGGGCTCGCCGGCGATGCGATCCCGCTCGAAGCGAGGATCGTCGCCGTGGCTGATGTGTACGACGCGCTGCGTTCCCAGCGTGCGTACCGAGAGCCAATGATCCCGGACGCAGCCGTCGAGGTCATCCGAGCCGACGCCGGACGTCACTTCGACCCGCAATGCGTGGATGCATTCCTCGCCGTGGTGGACGCCTGGGAGACCCGGTACGCGGCAGCGCACGTCCCGTACGCCGAGCGCCGGGCACTCGCATGAACGACGCCCAGCAGCGTTCCCGGGTCGTGCGGCTGGCCACGTGGCTCGTCGCCCTCAGCGTCGGGACCCTCGGCGCTGCGCTCGCGCTAGCGGCCGTCATGCCCGCCGGCGAACAGGCCGCCGAAGGTGCTCGCGCGTTCCTCGCGTGGTGCGGGATCGGCTAGAGCGACCGAACGGGAGGGCGGTGGTACGCTCGCCGCGATCCGGCGCTTCTCCCCCCAGATGAGGTTCCCGAGTTGGTACTGAGCGACCGTTCGATCCGTGAGGCCCTGGAGTCGGGCCGCCTCATCGTGGATCCGCTGGGCGATAACGCCGTCCAGCCCGCCTCCCTCGACATCCGCTTGGACCGCTACTTCCGGGTCTTCCGGAACCACCGGCAGCCGTACATCGACATCCGCGAGGAGATGCCCGAGCTCACCGAGCCCGAGGACATCGAGGATGACGAGCCGTTCATCCTGCACCCCGGCGAGTTCGTGCTGGGCTCCACCGTGGAGCGCGTGAAGCTGGGCAACGACCTCGTCGCGCGCGTCGAAGGCAAGTCGTCGCTCGGCCGCCTCGGGCTGCTCGTGCACGCAACTGCCGGGTTCGTCGACCCGGGGTTCGAGGGCCACCTAACGATGGAGCTCTCGAACGTCGCGACGCTGCCGATCCGCCTCTACTACGGCATGAAGATCGGCCAGCTCTCCTTCCAGAACCTGACCACCCCTGCCGACCGGCCATACGGGCACCCGGAATTGCGCTCTCGATACCAGGCCAGGACAAGCCCACCGCCAGCCGCATCTACCGTGACTACCAGGCTCCGGGCAACCGGGGCCAGTAGCGGCCTCGCTGAGCCGCTAGAGTCGCGGCACCCATGACCGCTCCCACTCCCTCCCCTGCCCCGTCCGAGTTCATGCGCCTCGCGCTCGAAGAGGCCGAGGCCGCCGTCGGCACGACCTCGCCGAACCCAGCGGTCGGCGCGGTCCTCGTGCGTGACGGTCGGGTGATCGGGCGCGGACACACGCAGCCTCCGGGCGGCCCGCACGCCGAGGTGGTGGCGCTCCGCAGCGCGAGCGAGGCCGGCGAGGCGACGCGCGGCGCGACGATGTACGTGACGCTCGAGCCGCACAACCACCAGGGACGAACACCGCCCTGCACCGAAGCGATCATCGAGGCGGGCGTCGCCGCGGTGCACTACGCGATCGACGACCCGAACCCGCTCGTCGCCGGCAGCGGCGCGGCAAGGCTGCGTGAGGCCGGCCTCGAGGTCACCTCCGGCGACGGCGCCACCGAGGCCGCACGACTCAGCGAGGGCTACCTCCACCACCGCGCGACTGGGCAACCGCTGGTCATCGCGAAATACGCGGCCAGCCTCGACGGTCGGATCGCCTCGGCGTCCGGGGACGCCCGGTGGATCTCGGGGCCCGAGGCGCGCCAGTGGCTGCACGTCCTGCGGACGAAGCTCGACGCGATCATGGTCGGGTCGACTACCGCGGTCATGGACGACCCGCAACTCACCGCCCGCCCAGAAGGGATCGAGGAGCCCCACCAGCCGCTACGCACCGTGGTCGACTCGCAGGGGAAGCTTCCCGCCTCCGCGCGCGTGCTCGGACCAGGCTCGCTCGTCGCGACGACCGAGGCATCGAGCGCCGAGTGGCGCGACGCCATCACGGCGACCGGCGCGGAGGTGCTCGTCCTGCCCGCCGAGAAGAGTTATGTCTCCATTGAGGCGCTGCTCAACGCCCTCGGTGAGCGCGGGGTGCTCACCCTGCTGGTCGAGGGCGGCGGCGCACTTCTTGGCGCGCTGTTCGATCAGCGACGGGTGCAGCGCCTGTATGCTGTTATTGCGCCTGTCATCATCGGTGCGATCGACGCCCCCTCCGCGGTGAGCGGGACCGGCGCCCACGTGATGGCGGACGCCCCGAGGCTGCGCGACGTGACCGTCGAGCGCCTCGGGGAGGACACTCTTATCTCGGGCGTACCGGCCTGGCCGGACGCCACCAACGCCCGCGAGGGCACGGAGAGTCCGACGAGGGAGTAGGCATGTTCACGGGCATCATCGAAGAGGTCGGCCGCGTGCGGGCGCGCGATGGCGGCGTGCTCGTGATCGAGTGCCACGACATCCTGGACGGTTCACAACTCGGCGACTCCATCGCGGTCAACGGCGTTGACCTGACGGTCCGCAAGATGGACAGCGACTCCATGACCTTCGATGTGATGCCGGAGACGTTCCGCCGCTCGAACCTCGTGGAGATGGAGGCCGGCGCCTACGTGAACCTCGAACGGTCCGTGACCGGCGGCACGCGCATGTCCGGCCACGTCGTCCGAGGTGTCGTGGAGACCACCTGCACGCTTGAGAGCATGACGCCCGAGGGCGATGCGATCATTGCGCGGTTCAAGACCGACCCGGAGCACCTGAAGTACATCGTCATGAAGGGGCCGGTCTGCGTGGACGGTATCTCGCTCACGGTCATGGGCCGCGACGAGGAGTCGTTCTCGGTCTCGCTCGTGCAGTACACGCAGGAGCACACCAACCTGCGTCACCGGAAGCCCGGTGACAGCATCAACCTGGAGACCGACATCTTCGCGCGCTACATCGAGCAGCTACTCGACGCCCGCGAAGCGGCGAAGGCATAGCTGCTAGCGGCGACCTCGATCGAGGCGTCGACAAGTTCGAGGAGACACGTGATGCCGGCGAAGAAGAGCACCGAAGGCACAGCGACCACAGGCACCGGCACGCGCGCCAAGCGCACCGCGTCGACCCGCACGTCCGGCTCGAAGGCAGCCGCGCCCGCCCGCCCGAAGCGGTCGCCGCTCCGCGCCACCGTCGAGGAAGCCGTCGAGGAGATCCGCAACGGGCGGATGATCATCGTCACCGACGACGAGGATCGCGAGAACGAGGGTGACATCGTCGTCGCTGCCCAGTTCTGCACGCCTGACCTCGTGAACTTCATGGCCACCCACGCGCGCGGCCTGATCTGTGTACCGCTGCCCGAGGACCGCGCCGACGAGCTCGACCTGAAGCCGATGGCGGACGTGAACACCGCACCGCTGAGCACGGCCTTCACGATCTCCGTCGAGGCTGCCCGAGGCGTCACGACCGGTATCTCGGCCGCCGACCGCGCGACCACGATCCAGATGCTCGCGAACCCCGAGTCCCAGCCGCGCTCCTTCACGCGCCCCGGCCACATCTTTCCGCTCCGCGCCAAGCCGGGCGGCGTCCTCGTGCGAGCCGGCCAGACCGAGGCGTCCGTGGACCTCTGCGCGATGGCCGGCCTCGAGCCCGTCGCCGTGGTCTGCGAGATCATGAAGGACGACGGCTCGATGGCCCGGATGCCGGACCTCGAGAAGTTCGCCCGCAAGCACAAGCTCAAGATCCTCACCGTCGCCGACCTCATCGCCTACCGCGTGGCGCACGAGCGCCTGGTCGAGCGCGTCGAGGAAGCGCAGATGCCGACGAAGTGGGGCGAGTTCCGAGCGATCGGCTACCGCACCTACCTCGACAAGAAGGAGCACATGGCGTTCGTCATGGGCGACGTCAGCACCGGCGAGCCGACCCTCGTCCGGGTGCACGACAAGTGCGTCACCGGCGACGTCTTCGGCTCGCTCCGCTGCGACTGCGGCGAGCAGCTCGAGGCCGCGATGAAGCGCATCGCCGAGGAAGGCCGCGGCGTCGTCCTCTACATGGACCAGGAAGGCCGCGGCATCGGGCTGCACAACAAGCTCCGCGCCTACAAGCTCCAGGAGGAGGGCCTCGACACCGTCGAGGCCAACGTGGCGCTGGGCCTGCCGGCCGAGAACCGCGACTACGGCGTCGGCGCGCAGATCCTCGTCGACCTCGGGCTGCGGAACATGCGCCTGATGACCAACAACCCGATCAAGATCCAGGAACTGGACGAGTTCGGTGAGCTGCGCGGCGCGGGCCTCGATGGCTACGGGCTGCGCGTCGTCGAGCGCGTCCCGCTCGAGGTCACCGCCAACACGCACAACATCCGCTACCTGCAGACGAAGCGGGACAAGATGGGGCACATCCTCGACCAGCCGATGCCCGGCCTCGAGGCGTAGCTCGCAATAGGCGGGGGAACGCTCCGCAGCAAACGTTCGACGGTTTGAGGGGTCGGAGGCCAGGTTGGTGCGTGTCATCGGGCAGGACGAGATCGATGCGACCGGGCTGAAGCTCGGCATCGTGGTCTCCATGTTCAACGAGCAGATCACGAAGAAGATGCTGGACGGCGCGCTCTCCACCGCCCGTGAGATGGGCATCGCCGAGGACGACATCACCGTCTGCTGGGTCGCCGGTGCGTTCGAACTCGCCCTCGTCGCGCAGGAACTCGCCGAGGACAGTGGCGCCGACGCCGTCGCGGCCATCGGCTGCGTGATCCGCGGTGAGACACCGCACTTCGACTTCGTCGCCGGCGAGGCCGCGCGAGGCCTCATGCAGGCCACGCTGGAGACCGGCGTCCCGATCGCCCTCGGCGTGACGACCACCGACACGCTGGAGCAGGCGGAAGCCCGGGCCGGCGGCGCGGTGGGCAACAAGGGCAGCGAAGCGGTCTTCGCCGTCCTGCACTCAGCCGCAGTCCTCCGCGAACTTGCCGGAACCGAACCGGACTAGCGCGAAAGCACCCTTCGAGCGCAAGATAGGCCGATGAAGCTCCCGGACGACCTCAAGCACCCCAGCGGCGGCGAACAGATCGATGAACTCGCGCACAGCGCCATCAGGCTGGCGCACGACGCGATCGAACGCTTCCCGGACATGAAGCGTCGCCACATGTTCCTCGCCGGCGGTGCCGCTATCTCCTCGGCGCTGGTCGTCGCGGCTGGTGTCGCGGTCGCACGTCGCATCCGCGCCGGCGCGAAGCCGGACGAGGCGGTGCAGTCCGTGACCGAGGACGAGATCGAAGGCCTCCGTCTGGTGGAGCGCACCCCCTACCGCCCGAACGGCGCAACCCCGGCCGACACGACCGACGAGGTGCCCGACCCGGTCGGCGATCCGCCGATCGACAGCGCTGCCGCCGGCTCCTAGCCGATCGAGTCGCGCGCTCACTATCCTCAGCCCGTACTGAGCAGCACTCCCCGCCTCAACGCCCCCGGGCGTGGGGGAACCCATGACCGAACGTGATCCTCGCGACCCTGGCCCGCGCCGCGCGAAGCGCATCGCGCACTTCGACCTCGACTCGTTCTTCGTCGCGGTCGAGCGGCTGCGCGACCCGTCGCTGATCGGCAAGCCCGTCCTCGTCGGCCACCCCGGCGGGCGCGGCGTCGTCTCGACCGCCTCGTACGAGGCGCGCGTGTTCGGCTGTCACTCGGCACAACCGATGGCCGTGGCGCTCCGCCTCTGTCCCCAGGCGATCGTCGTGCCGCCATCGCAGGGCGTGTACGGCGAGTACTCCGCGAAGTTTCACGCCATCCTCAACGAGACCTCGCCCGTGGTGGAGTCGGTCGGCCTCGACGAGGCGTACGTCGACCTCACCGGGATCGGCGATGCCGAGGGTGGCGCGCATGCCGCAGCCACAGACGTGCGACGGCGCGTCCGCGAGGAGCTCGGGCTACCCGTCTCCGCCTGCATCGCCGGCTCGAAGACCACGGCGAAGGTCGGCTCCGACCGTGCGAAGCCGGACGGTCTGCTCGAGGTCCCCGTGGGCGGAGACGCCGAGTTCCTCGCGCCGCTACGCATCCGCGACCTGCCGCTCGTCGGGCCGAAGTTCGGTGAGGCGCTCGCGAAGCTCGGCGTCCGCACCATCGGCGACGCGGCACGCCTCGACCCGCGCTGGCTCGCTCGGCAGTACGGCAAGGCCGGTGAAGCGCTCGCGGATCGTGCGAAGGGCATCGATCCGTCGATCGTTGTGGCGGGTGGGCGCACTCACCGCCAGATCTCGCGCGAGAACACCTTCGGCGAGGACGTGACCGACCTCGACGAGTTGAGGCGCGTGATCCGGCGGCACTCCGACCGCGTCGGCTCCGACCTGCGCCGCCAGGGGAAGCGCGCCCGCACCGTCTCGCTCAAGGTGCGCTGGCCGGACTTCACCACCCTCGCCCGGAGTTCGACGCTCGACCGCCCGGTGCAGGCGACGGCGGACATCGCGAGCGCGGCGCTCGAACTCCTCGACGAGGTGTTCCGCACCGAGGGGCAGCACCCCGTCCGCCTCGTGGGCGTCGCGGTCACCAACCTCGTCGACGACGAGATGCAACTCGCGCTCGACGACCTTGACCGGCGGGCCGGATCGCCTCGTGTGCTACGAGTCGAAGAACTCGACCGCACGATCGATGCGCTGCGGCAACGGTTCGGTGACGGATCGGTGACTCGGGGGCTGTAGCATGGATGTGGTGAGGTCGGAGGCTCGACTAGATTCGAGTCGGTTGCGGATCGTAGGTCGTGGATTCTAGACTTTCAAATCTACGATGATCTCGATCCGAATCGATAGATTCGGAGGCTGCGGATGACCTCCCAGAACGAAACACGGACCGGCCGCCGCCGCTCCCGTTGGGTGAGCCTGGCGAGGGCCTGCGAAATCCTCGGCGTGAACGAATCCACCGTGCGGCGCTGGGCCGACTCAGGTGAGATCCAGGTGTTCCGCACCCCCGGTGGCCACCGCCGCTTCGACGAAGCCGAACTCCAGGAACTCGTCGAGACCGGCGGCCGGCGTCCCGACCGCTCCCTGGAGACGGCCGCTCTCTCCCGCATCCGCCGGCAGTTGCACTCGAACAAGTCAGACGCGCGCTGGTACCGCGAGACCGATGCCGACGAGCGCGACGCCCTCCGCCCCCTCGGACAGCGCCTCCTTGAGATCGTCGATGACTACATCTCGAAGCGCGGTCGCCGGAACGAACTTGAGGAGGAAGTCTCCGCGATCGGTGGCGAGTACGGCGCGGAGCTCCAGCGCCGCGGGATGCCGCTCTCCCAGGCGATCCAGGCGTTCACCTTCTTCCGCCGCTCGCTGGACGAGACAGCTAAGCAGCTCGCCGAGCGGAACCGGATGCCACCCGACGAGGCCGCTTCCGCCCGCGAACAGATCGCAGGCCTCGCGGACCGCGTGTTGCTCTCGCTGACCGCCGTCTACGACATCTAGCCTGGCGGCCAACGCCGGACGTGCACGCGCCCGGCAGCTAAGGTGTACCCGCGCTCGACCCGAGCAACTCACAGCCCTCGCACGGATGAGGAGCCCGGTGGCATCTGACTCGCGTCCCCCGTTTGAGCCCTCCCAGATCCGCGCCGTCGCGTTCGACGGCTACGGCACCCTCTTCGACTACGGCATGCCCCAGTTCCGCGTCGACGTCGCCGCCGAGCTCGCCGACCAGCGCGTGGAGGTCGAGGACTTCGACGCCTTCTTCCTGACGTGGCAGCGCTCCTACCGAGCTGGCGACGTGTGGGACCAGCGCGACCGCACCGACCCTGGCCCGAAGGGCTGGCCCAGCGAGAACGCCCTCAACGGCCCGCTCCCCGACTGGCACTCGCAGTGGGAGATCTGGCGTCGCCAGTTCCAGGCCGCCATCGACCAACACGATGTCTCATGCGAGGCCGCTGCCGCCGCCGACCGCTTCCGCGAAGCGCTCTCGGTCGCTCCTGCGTACCCCGAGGCCCATGACGCCGTCGAGGGCCTCGCCGCGCGCGGCTACCTCCTCGGCCTGCTGTCCAACGCCGACGAGGACTTCCTGCAGGCCGCCCTCTCGCGGGCGCGCCTACGGTTCTCGGTGATCCAGTCCTCGGAGTCGCTGCGCGCGTATAAGCCGCACCGCTCGATCTTCCTCGCACTGGCGGCGCGCTTCGGCGTCGAGCCAGGCGAGATCCTCTACGTCGGCGACTCGCCCTTCGCGGACGTCGCCGGCGCGGCGAACGCCGGACTGCGCACGGCCTGGATCCGCCGCGAGGAGACCGCCTTCCCGGAGCACATCGCGCCGCCGGACGTCACCCTCACCGCGCTCACCGACCTCCTCGACGTGCTCCCGTCGGAGTCGTAGGCCCGGGCCTCCCCCGCCGCCGTGATTCGCTCACGCGAGTTGACAGGACGGATTGCCCGTGCCTACGTACGGAACGTATACTTGCGTCGCGCATTTGCGCACGTGAGTGATCGGATGATCGATGCGGCTGTCCTGTCAGCAGGAAGACCTGCACCGCGGGCTCTCTGCGGTGTCTCGCGCCATCCCGGCGCGCTCCACGCTCCCGATCACGCAGCACGTCCTCGTCGAAGCTGCCGAGGGCGCCATCACGCTCTCCGCGACTGACGCCGAGACGATCGCCATCACGTACCGCATTCAGGCAGATATCGACGAAGCGGGCTCGATCACGATGCCCTCGCGGCTCCTCGCCGACTTCGTCGCCACTCTCCCTCACCAGCCGATCTCGATGACCCTCGCCGAGCGCTCCCGACAGGTGAGCCTCGCGTGCGCCCGCAACACGGCCTCCATCGGCGGCATGGACCCGGACGACTTCCCGCCGATCCCCTCGGTCAGCAGTTCCGAGGAGATCCGGATCGACGCCTCGCGCCTCCGCGCCGCGATCATGCAGACCGTCTTCGCAGCGGCCACAGACGACTCGCGCCCGGTGCTGACCGGCGTGCATTTCCACTTCAAGCCCGGCGAACTCCGTCTGGCGGCGGCGGACGGCTTCCGCCTCTCTGTCCACACGATGCCCCTCGCCGCCGAGATCGACCGCACCGCCATCGTGCCGGCGCGCGCCCTCGGCGAGTTGGGCCGCCTCCTGCAGGAGGTCGGCACCGGCGACGTCGTCATCACCTTCAACCCCACCGGGACGCAGGTGCAGTTCGACGTCGGCCACGCCCGCCTCATCGCGAACCTGATCCAGGGGACGTTCCCGAACTACGAGCAGCTCATCCCCTCGAACTACACGACCCGCACCGAGGTGAACGTCTCCGACTTCGTCCGCGAGACCCGCATTGCCTCGATCTTCGCGCGCGATGGCTCCGGCATCGTCCGCGTCATCGGCTCGCCCGGCGAAGGCTCGGACCCCGGCAGCCTCCACAGCACCGCCCGCGCCGAAGAAGTCGGCGACAACGAGGGCGTCCTGGACGCCGTCGTCGAAGGCGCCGAGTCAAAGATCGCCTTCAACGGCCGTTACCTGTCCGACGTCCTCAACGTCATCGACACGGATCGCGTCGCCATCGAGACGTCCTCCCCCTCGAGCCCCGGCGTCCTCCGCCCCGTCGGCGACGACCGCTTCATCCACGTCGTCATGCCGATGTTCGTGCAGTGGTGAGAAAAATCCTCGTCAAAACTGTGCGGAATGACTCCTTCAAGCACGCCTGAGGTCTGATCACCTGTGCAGGCGATGCGAGCCGACAACTGGAACGCCTCGGCGATCTGCTTGAGCCTGCCCGCCTCGACTTCGGCCAGGACGAGCTCTCGCAGCGCCGCGCAGGTGCTCGCAAACTCCTCAGGGTTCCTGGGCAGAGGCACCGATTTCACCGCGCCCTGCCGATCGATGGCTGCTTCCAACGAAGCACGTTGCGCCCGGATCGCGACCACCTCTCGCTCGAGGTAGGCGTCATCCACCTCTCCGAGTTGGTACAGCCGCAGCAGCCGCTGATGCTGTTTGTCCAGCGACGTCAGGCGCTGCCTCGCCGCGCTGCGCTTGCGATCCGTGTCGGTGCCGTTCGCCGCGCGTTCCAGCTCAGCCAGCACAACTTCCGGACTTGAAAGCGCAGCGGTGAGCTTACTGACGACCGCGTCTTCGAGGTCCGTCGCGCGCACGTACCGAGTCGCGCACCGGTCATGGTGCGGGCCAGCGTAGGCCCGGCGACAACGGTAGTAGCGATACTTCCCAAGCGAAGTCTGTCCCACCATCGACGCTTCACAGACGTCGCACCGGACGGTGCCGGCCAGCGGGTAGTCATACTTCCGCTGAGCCGCGCGACGGCGTTCGGGATCGGACAGCCGATCTTGTACGGTCTCGAAGAGCACATCCGACACGATCGCGGGTGTGGCGTCGGGAACCTCGATCCACTCCGAGGGATCGCGTGTCTCGACGACGCGGTGTCGCTTCCCGGTGATCGGGTCGCGGCGGTAGGAGGCCTTCGTCCGCCGAAAGATCGTGCGCCCCGCGTACGCCGGATTGCGCAGCATGTTGCGGACGGTCCACGCGGACCATGTCGCTCCGGTGAATGAGCGCACGCCTTCGTCGTTCAGCGCGTTGGTAATCCCCAAGATGGAGGCGCCGCCGGCGAACTGCTCGAACACCCGGCGAACGACGCGTGACTGCGTCTCCTCGACCGTGCGGCGCCCCGTCGCCGCGTCGTACCGGTAGCCGAAGAAGCCGCGACCCGTGGCCTGCGGAATGCGGCCACTGCGCGCTCGCTCCTCCTTACCACGCATGGTGCGCTCGGCGATCTTCTCGCGTTCAACCTCGGCGATGAACGCACGCGCCGCCAGGATGAAGCGGCCGACCGCCGTGTCCTCGAAGCGCTCCGTGACGAACTCCATCTGGATCCCGGCCTGCTCGAACTCGTCGAACAGGATGCCGATGTGGTTCTGATTCCGGGAGAGCCGGTCGACGGCATAGGCGAGAACGACGTCCGCGTCGCCGCGTCGCAACATGCCACGAAGTTCCTCAAGCCCGTCGCGCTCAAGTGCTCCGCCGCTGGCGGCGTCGCGGATGCAGCGCACGACATCCCAGCCGCGTTGCGTCGCGAGCTGGACGCACGCGCGCTCCTGCGTCTCAAGCGACGTCCCGTCTCTCTCCTGTGCGTCGGTCGACACGCGGGTGTAGACGATGCAACGTCTAGTCATGAAGCTGCTCCCCCCCATCTCGGGCTGAGCCGAACCTCGCCGCCCAGCGCGAGCACAGGTCGAGCCAAGCACTGAGGTCGAGTCCAGCGTTCGCGCCGCCGGCAGTTGTCCGTCCCGGGTCGAGGAGGCACCTACCGACGAGATCTCTCGGTGGGATGTGGACGACACCGATCCCCATTGCCGGAGAGTATTGACCATCCTCGAGCAGTTCAGAGTTCAGTCGAGCTGCGTAAACAACCGGGCGGTGATCACGGCTGATGCTCTCGATCCCGCTTCGGAGCGCCGTGAAGGCCGAGGCCCGTCTTGCGACTTCCTCTTCGTCGTCGAGGAGATCGAGCGCGTCGCTCATGGTGCCCGCGTAGCCCGCAGGACTGACTCCTGGTGCTGGCCTCGGCCACGCTTGCCGTGCCTCACGCGGCGCACCGATGTCGAACCCCATCTGTTGGAGTCCGCGAACCAACTGCTGCCGATGCTCCTCGCGGACGGAACGGTCTTGAACGAAGCGCTCAAGATCGTCGAGCGCTGCAGTGATCGCCCTGACCGACTCGCCTCCCGCGAACTCCGCGAACTGGCAGGCCCGCTGAAATGTCTCGGCGAGGTACACGAGCTTGACCCTGGTATTCCTGCTATCCGCATCGATGGACCAAGTTCGCAGGACGGCGAACCCTGCCGGTGAGAGGCCATGCCAAGCGAGGGCCTCGTACAGGCCACCAAGAGCTAGCACCCCATCGAACCAGAATGGCACTCCGCGGTGCCCTAGCCCCTCGACGTCGATCCCGTCGGAATACGCGGCGGAGGAACCGTGATAGGCGACCCACTCGTCAGATGCGATCGCTGGTGGGAACGGATTCGTTGAGCCGTCGTCCTCGTACACGGGAACACTCATGGGCCGTTCTCGTGGGGAGATGGAGCCGCTAGAAATTCAGAGCGCTGGACGATCATACAAGCCAGTTCTCGACGGGGAGGTCGCGCACCCGTTCGAAGTGACGCACGTTGCCGGTCACGACCGTCAGATCGTGCGCGAGAGCGATGGACGCGATCCTCAAGTCCGCGTCGCCAATCGGCGTGCCGGCGCGCTCCAGGTCGGCGCGGAGCCCGCCGTAGATCCTGGCGGCGTCGATGTCGAACGCGAGCACCGGCAGATTCGGCAGCAAGGTCCGCTCGATCCGCTCGGCCAGGTCCGCGGCACGGTCGCGCACACGGTAGGCGCCGTACCAGAGTTCGCCTGCCGTGATGCTCGATGTCGCCTGATCGTCCACTGGTGTTGCTGCCATCCTGCGCAGGAGCGCGGTCGATGGCGCGCGCCGGAGCAACTCGCTCAGCGTGTCGGTGTCGAAGAGGTACTTCACGCCTCGAGCTCCACCGGGCGGCCGGTGTCGCGCTCCCGACTCTCACGGATCTCCGCGAGCAAGCCATCGATCTCGGACTCGGGGACGTCGTGCCACAGCCCCACGAGCGCCATTGCGCCCGCTGGCTGCGGGGCGGACGGACGCCCACGTTCGAGGAGCGCGAGTTCATCGATGCTCACCATCGCGGCCACGCCGCGCCCGTGACGTTCGATGAGGTAATGCTCACCCCGATGCAGCACGCCGTCGACCATCGCGGAAAACCTGGCCTTCGCCTCGGCGATGCTGATGCGCTTGGCCGTCATGGGTCTTCCTCCGCCGATAGGTCAAAATGACCAAACAGGTCAGGATGTGCTGAGTGGTTATCGTAGCACCCCGGATCCTCGTCACCCGCATCCGAGCGGGCGGCGGCCAGTCCTTCGATGAGACGCTGCCACAGCTCGTCCCAGGCTCGCGTGCGCGGTCCCGTGCGCCACACCACCCTCAGTGCAGGTGGTCGAGATGTTCCCGGCGGTTGGCCTCTCCGTGGGACGCGCTCGGTCACTGCGCGTGCACCCGATTCCGTCGCGTCGTGCCGAGGGCACGGGAGGCCGCATCCTGGCCCGGCCGCATCACCGCGAGATCCTCGCCTGGCGACTTGCCGGACGGTGCCGCCGCCACCTCAAGGCGTTCGGGCGCGGCCTGCGTGCATGCCGCTTCGATCGTGTCCATGAGATTGGCCGCGAGGAGGTCGGCCGTAGGGGCGGCGCGCTCGCCGGGGGTCATACCGGCAATGAGCGGCTCGTGCGGTCGAGCGGAACGCCCCCGGCTCGATGCCGTCATGTCTGCTGCTCCGCGGTTGTGGGATCCGGAAGCACTGGGCGCCCGAAGACCTCGGAGCCACGTTCGCCTTCAGTGAGCCGCAGATCCGTGGTGATCTGCATGGGGAGCGCGAGCGACGCGGCCTTTGCGGCGTTGCTGACGCGGCGCGCCGCCCGCGTGTCGGCGCAGACGAACAGCAGGAGGGGCTCCCGGTTGTATCGCTCTCGCCAGGCCTGGCTCGCGTAGAAGCGCCGGTAGCCTTCGAACTTGGTCGTGAAATCGCCGCCGTCCAGCGTCCCGCGGTCGTACTCGAGCATGAACGGAGTCAGTAAGCCGCCTGCACGGAGGATCCCCGAGCCATCGGGACGAATCCAGTAGCGATCGCTGCCGTGGATGAAGGGCCACGCCGATTCGGCGTCGCTGCGCATCTCAACGAGTCGGCCCCCTCGGGCGCGAGCGTTCCTCGCCAGTTGGGCGACCGCGCGATTCACACCAATCGTGTGCTCGACGTGACGCACGAAGCGAGGCTCCCCGTCCGGTCCACGCTTCCGGGGCTTGATCCCGGCGTGCTCGCGGAAGAGTGCGACGGGAACGCCGGCACGATCGGCCAGCAGCTGCTCGCCTCCCCTGCCCAGGAAATACCGATCCGCGCGCGTTCCGTGGTCGGGTAGCTGCTCGTCGTCTGAACCCGCGGCCCCTGGATACCGGTACCGGCGAATCATGTCGTAATACACCAACCCCTCGAGCCTTCGTTCGACGAGGGGGACTGGTTCATTCAGGACCGGGGCGAGGTCAGCGGCCGAGGGCAACAGGAAGCGTGCGATCCACTCGACGATCGCCCGCTCCACCGGCCCGAGGAGGACGGCGACTGCCCCGGTCCGCCGCCAGATCGGACCATTCGGACGATGCCTGAGTTCGGTCGCAGCCCATGCTCGAAGGAACTCGCCCTGTCGTTGTGACAGCACGGGGAGCGAGCCAGAGCGGTCACTCAGCCAGGGCGCGGCGATCGGCGGGCGGGCCCCCCAGCCGAGTGTCCCGAGCAGGAACCTCGGTTGGGTGTCGCCGGGGCGCCGCCAGATCGCCCCGCCGACTCCGCCCGCCACGAGTGCCTCCCGCGTGGTCAGGAGCACCGATGGGACCGCAAACGGATCCCGCTCGCTTACCGTCAGCAGCGCCTTCTCCCAGACGGCCTCCTCTCGCTCTCCCGGGCAAACCATCAACAGGCTCGGCAGGCCCTCCGCCCCCCACGGCCGCGCGGCCGTCGTCCGCCCCTCGATCC
>Ga0114916_1000278_pt1 | contig 36757 bp, 36 predicted proteins | sample MalvirAntarct_66_FD_83501 | JGI IMG/M metagenome (GOLD analysis project Ga0114916, IMG submission 83501) | Marine viral communities from the Global Malaspina Expedition - Malaspina viral metaG Antarct_66 | ecosystem: Environmental > Aquatic > Marine > Oceanic | place: West Anvers Island... | reverse complement strand
GTACTGAGTTTGAAAAATATTCTAAAAAATATCAAATAGAATATCTCTTTAGTAGGCTAAATCGGCCAATTCGCATCTGCGGAATGGTAAAAAATGAAGGCGAGCCCGGTGGTGGGCCATTTTGGGTGAAAAGTGAAAATGGTGAAATTTCGCTTCAAATTATTGAGTCTGCTCAAATTGATAAAGACAATAAACACCAAATTAAAATCCTCGATAGTGCAACCCATTTTAATCCGGTAGATTTAGTATGTGGCACAAATAATTACAAAGGAGAAATTTTTGATCTCCAAAAATACATTGATCCCAAAGCTGCGTTTATTACCGCGAAGACTAGTGCTGGTAAAGATTTAAAAGCTTTGGAGCTACCAGGGTTATGGAATGGGAGCATGGCGTATTGGAATACTATTTTTGTTGAGGTTCCGTTGATTACCTTCAACCCCGTAAAAACGGTCACTGATTTATTAAAACCTACGCACCAGATACAATAGTACCATGAACAAAGACGTGTTGCAATCTGAACTCGATTTTAAAGCGGTAAGAAGCTCTGGAGCTGGCGGTCAAAATGTGAATAAGGTAGCCTCAAAAGTGGAGCTAACTTTTGATTTGGAGAATTCTGCGGGCTTAACGGAAGATGAGAAAACACTATTAGGCAAAACGATTGCTAACCGCCTTACTAAGGAAAACATCTTGCTCCTTCAATGTGAAGAAAGCAGAAGTCAACACAAAAATAAGGAATTGGTCATTCAGCGTTTTTTTGAAGTATTAAAGGAAGGTTTGGTCGTTCCTAAAAAACGGATTCGCACAAAAACCCCCAGATCTGTGGTCAAAAAACGATTGAAATTGAAACGCAAAGTTGCCGATAAGAAATCTAATCGAAAACCACCGGAAATCGAGTAAAATAAAATTATTACGTGTTTTTAAGTCAGATTTGTTTGACCTTCATAAGATTAAGATGGTTTTTTCAAACAGATTGAAAAAATCTTCGTTTTTAATTTTTAATTCTCAATTCATTTCTATCTTTGCAGCGTTCTCAAAAAAGGGGTGCCTATTAACGGCTGAGATCATACCCAATGAACCTAGAACAGGTAATGCTGTTTAGGGAATGGCGATAATCGCCAATTAGTTTTACACAGTGACTTCTGATCATATGAAGTGCCTAATAAAACTGAAAACAAACTAATATTAACAAGAATAATGACCTCTTTTTATTCGATTATAACCTAATCGTATGAAAAATTTATTCCATTTCCCAAAAGTCCTATCCAGGCAGAAATTTCCACTTACTATTTTATGCTCATTAGCACTAGGAGTCTCCATACAGGCGCAGGAGAAACCTAAAGATTCCACTGTGGTGGAAAAACTAGATGAAGTTCTGGTAAAGGCTGTTCGTGTAGAAGCGACCTCACCAATTACCCATTCCAACGTGTCGAAAGTAGAGCTCTCAAAACGTAATTTAGGACAGGATCTTCCTGTGTTGTTAGGGTATTTACCATCTGTGGTAACCACTACGGATGCCGGTGCTGGCGTGGGTTACACTTACATCAGAGTGCGTGGTATTAATGCCCAATCCACCAACGTGACCATCAACGGAATTCCGTATAACGATGCAGAATCACTCGGGACGTTTTGGGTGAACCTCAATGATTTTGCTTCCTCTGTAGAAAGTTTGCAACTGCAACGCGGGGTAGGGACGTCTTCCAACGGTTCAGGGGCCTTTGGCGCCAGTATTAATGTGCTGACGGATGCCGTTTCTGACCAAGCCAATGGTGAAATTTCTAACAGTTTTGGAAGTTTCAATACCCGAAAGCATACGGTAAAATTCAGTACGGGCAAACTGAATGATCATTTTGAAATTGCTGGGCGTTTGTCCAATATTAAATCTGACGGTTATATTGATCGGGCCTCATCTGATTTAAAATCCTATTTTTTACAAGGGGCATTTGTTGATGATAATACTTTATTAAAAGCAATCACCTTTGGGGGTAAAGAGGTAACCTATCAATCATGGAATGGCTTGGAAGATCCAGACCTTTTAGAAAATGACCGGACCTTCAACACTGCGGGTATGTACACCGATCAAAACGGAGTGACCCAATTTTATGACAATGAAGTGGATAATTACCGTCAAGACCATTACCAACTGCATTGGAATGAGCGCTATTCCAACCAATGGTCTACCAACATTGCCTTCAATTATACAAAAGGCAGTGGTTACTTTGAGCAGTATAAAGAAGATCAGGATTTCGAAGACTATGATCTTGATCCTATAACTGTTGATGGCGATGCCATTACATCTACAGATTTAATCAGACGCCGATGGTTAGATAATGATTTTTATGTGCTGAATGCGAATTCCAATTATAAGAATGACCAGCTTAATATGACCTTTGGAGGTTCATATAGTACGTATGATGGGGATCATTTTGGAGAAATTATATGGGCGCAGTATCCGAGTAGCAGCAATATCAGAGACCGTTATTATGATGGCAACGGAAAGAAGGACGACTTCAGTTTGTTTTCCAAAGCTACCTATCGCTTAAATGATCAATTGAGCATTTATGGCGATTTACAATTGCGTTTGGTCGATTATAGAACGACGGGTTTAAATTCAGACCGATTACCGTTTAATATTGATGAGCACTACACCTTCTTTAATCCAAAAGCAGGGATTACTTATAAAATTAACGATGCCAATAATCTCTATTTTTCTTATGCCAGAGCCAATAGAGAGCCAAACAGGGATGACTTTGAAAATAACGATGTCGTAAAGCCAGAACAACTTAACGATTTTGAACTGGGATGGAGACATACAGATACTGCATTTAGATTCAATGTTAATGCCTATTATATGTTGTATAACGAGCAATTGGTATTAACCGGAAATATTGACAAATCTGGGAACCCAATTCGCACGAATAGTGGCGATAGTTACCGTTTAGGTGTAGAGATAGAGGCAGCCATTATGTTGAGCAAAACATTTTCATTGCAACCTAATTTGACTTTGAGCTCCAATAAAAATAAGGAAACTAGGGCGTCTTTAGATGGGCAACTGGTTAATCTTGGTAAAACCAACATCTCTTTTTCTCCAGAAGTTGTCGCCGCAAATGCCTTTGTTTTTCAGCCCAATGACAACTTGCAGATGTCATTATTGAGTAAATATGTGGGCGATCAGTATATGGGAAATACAGATGCTGACGGATCTAAGTTAAAGAGTTATTTCGTCAATGATTTCAACATCACTTATGAAATTCCTATGAACAGCGTATTTAAAAGCATTGTGTTATCCGGATTGGTTAACAACATTTTTAATGAGAAGTATGTTTCTAATGGGTATTATTACACCTATGATGACGATTTTTCCGTTCCGGGAGAGATTTCAACTATCGAAGGTGCAGGATATTACCCACAAGCCACGACAAATTTTTTGGCGGGAATTACCCTGAAATTTTAATTACTAATAATCAGTGAATTTCCAGAAACGTTAACGCGGTATTCCTTTAGTCCGCAAGCTAATTGCTGACCAACGGAACCGCCGGTGAACAAGCTATAAGTATTGGCGTCATCGCAACCACAAACTGCGTTGGCGCCATTAATTTTTAATAGGGAACATGTTGTTTGTTCGTGATTGGGATCTGCAGCATCCCAAGCGCGATAACCACTACCAACATTCGTGACAATGACGCCTTTGTTGCCCTGATTGGCCAAATAGACGGAGTTACTGGTAAACTGCAACTGACTGTATTGTGGCAAATTCATATTAACCGAAGCATTTACTTGTGCATTGACCAAAAACTTACAATTCTCATCGCTGTTGTTTCTACTACAAGCGGTTAAGAACATCAAGCTCATCAATAAAAAAAAGTGTTTCATCTGATAAAAATTGTGACGCAATTTACAACAATCTCAAAGTTGAAGTAAATATTTTGTATATTTGTTTAATATCTCGTGTAAGCGGGATTTTTTTTATGCTGTTTCCCATAACGGGGTTTCAGCATATTTTATATACAGTAAAACGAAAGAATTATGAGTAAAGTATCTTATTATACCCCAGAAGGTTTAAAGAAATTGAGGGAAGAACTCAGTCATTTAAAAGATGTGGAGCGCCCAAAAGCATCTCAAGCTATTGGTGAAGCACGGGATAAAGGCGATTTGAGTGAAAATGCCGAATATGATGCTGCCAAAGAGGCCCAAGGCATGCTAGAGATGAAAATTTCTAAGCTTGAAGAGCAATTATCTAATGCGCGTATTATTGACGAATCGCAATTGGACAGCTCAAAAGTATTGGTCCTTTCTAAAGTCAAAATTAAAAATCAATCCAACGGGATGGAAATGAACTATACCTTGGTGGCTGACGGCGAAGCAGATTTAGCATCAGGTAAAATCTCTGTAAATTCTCCTATTGGCAAAGGTCTTTTAGGAAAATCAGTAGGTGAGGTGGCAGATATACAAGTGCCAAATGGAATCCTTAAATTTGAAATTTTAGAAATTTCTAGATAAATTACGGTGTTTTATAGAGTTTTTGAAGTGTTAAATCTTCTTCAAATCTTTAGAGAACTCAAAATATAACATTCCTGTTTAGATCCAATCTGACAGGAATTTTCTTTTTATATTTATAGAATTAAAGTAAAGAATTAATTAATAATAGTAGTGGTTGGTAAAATAAGATAAACTAACAAATCCATTTAAAGCAAGAGACCATACGAGATTTTCAAACTGACAATTTGCTTTTTGGACATTAGTTCTACCTACAATGATGGGGTGATTTTAATTTAATTGATCGTTTTTTATTAGTAAGTTGCAAGCAAGTCTTTGTTCTTGATTCTAAAAGCGAAGCGGTCTTAATTCTTTATCCGACATTAATAAAAAAATAACTAATAAAAAAGGATGGCATCAATATTTACAAAAATAGTTAATGGTGAAATTCCATGTTATAAAGTGGCTGAAACTAAAGATTTCTTGGCGTTTTTAGACGTTAACCCAAACTCGAAAGGCCATACACTCTGTATTCCCAAAACAGAAGTGGACCAATTATTTGATTTGGATGAGCCTACCTATACGGGATTGATGGAGTTTTCTAGAAGTGTCGCCATCGCGATAAAAAAGGCTGTGCCTTGTAAGCGTGTGGGTATGGCAGTTGTAGGATTGGAAGTGCCGCATGTACACGTGCATTTAATTCCATTGCATTCTATGGAAGATATGCGTTTTTCCAATAAAGTGAGTTTGGATAAGGAAGAATTTGAAACAATTGCAAAATCAATTTCTGACCGCTTATAAATTTATGTTTTCAAATATTCCTAAGAAAAATAACGTAGCTAAAATCAAAATGACCGCTAGCGTTAGGATCAGGATCCAAGACAAGGTTTTTAATTTGATTGAGGTGGGCTTAGGAGGAGAGGCTTTTTGTTGATATTCAAAAACCCGTTCAATATCGTCCGTCCAACGTGCTGGAAAAATGGCAGTGTCACAAACTCTACAAATTAAACTGTGAGCTGTATCTTTTGAAATGGCTTTGTACAATGAAGTTTCAATAAAGCGTTGCTTAAAAGTTAATTGCAGTCCTTCTTTAGAATAACATTCAGGACAATTGTTGTTTAAATCGACCTCTCTTAGCGTGAAAAACTTTTCCTCCATGGGTCAAATCTACGCAATTAATTTTAATGAAATTTCCATGGTGGTCCCTTTATTGACTTCGGAATGCAGCACTCTTATCTTACCGTCATGATAATCTTCAACGATCCTTTTGGCTAATGAAAGTCCCAAGCCCCACCCGCGTTTTTTACTCGTATATCCAGGTTCAAAAATCTTAGAATACAAGCTTTTAGGTAATCCTTTACCCGCATCGGTAACGGTGATTTTTACGTGCTTGTCGTGTTCAATTACAGAAACTCTTAACTTGCCTTTTCCGCGCATCGCATCAATCGCATTTTTTACCAAATTTTCTATGGTCCAGCTATACAACTGCTGATTGAGAGCGACATACATAGGATGTTCTGGCGCCACAATTTCAAAAGTGATCAAATTGCTGGACCGTGCTTTTAAATATTCGTAAGAGTCAACAGTTTCCTGAACAATATCCACCCGTTTAAGCGTTGGTACCGAACCTATTTTGCTGAATCGTTCTGTAATGGTTTGTAAGCGAGAAATGTCTTTTTCTATTTCCAAGAGATAAGACGGGTTTACGTCTTCAGATCTTAAGATTTCCGTCCAACCCACTAAGGATGATAAGGGCGTGCCAATTTGGTGTGCAGTTTCCTTTGCCATACCCGTCCATAGCTTGTTTTGTTCTGCAATTTTCGAACTTCGATAAAAGAAATAGACCACGGCAGCAAACAATACAATAATCAGTAATAAGGCTAAAGGATAGTATTTGAGCTTGTTGATTAAGGGCGAATTGCCATAGTAGATTGTGTAATAGATTTCGTTGTCAAAATACACATCAATGGGTTTGTTTTCGCTCTCAAATTCGTCGATGAGGTTTTTAACCGAAATAGAATCGGTAACTTTCTTTTTGTCAATGTTTTTAAAAGTGCCTAAACTGCCATCTTTATTGATTGCCAACATGGGCGTAGTATGGTTGCTTTCTAGTATCTTAAGGGTAAGCTCCACATTTTCATCAGTGTCTGATTTTAAGAGCTCAGATTGTGCAAAAGACCAGTTTTGCATTTTGATGCGTTCTTCTGCTTTGAAGTTTTGAAAGAAGATATAGGTGTTCCACAAAATTAAAGAAATGATGATAAAAGAAGAAGCTATAATAATCCACCGTAAAATATTTCGGTTCATAGTGTGAGACATCAATGCATTAATAGTTTTAAATATAGGTAAAGAAATTAGCAAATAATAAATCTTTCCCGCTATAATTTTAGTGCGCTAGTTATGTAATGCAATTATGTTGATATTATTGTTTGATTCTCTCTCTAATTCATTTTTATAGGTTTAACAATATGGTTACATTTGCATCTCAAAACAGTTTTTAAATGATAACATTTGATCCTAAAGACCTCTCTACAGGCAAGCTACACGGGTATTTGTTGAGTGCAGTGGCACCAAGACCTATAGCATTTGCAAGTACAGTTGATGAGGAGGGGAATCCAAATTTGTCACCGTTCAGTTTCTTTAATATGTTTAGTGCCAATCCGCCAATCCTAATTTTTTCGCCGGCAAGACGGGTTAGGGATAACAGTGTAAAGCATACTTTAGAGAATGTGGAGGCAACACGGGAGGTGGTCATTAATGTTGTTAATTATGATTTGGTACACCAAGCCTCATTGAGTAGTACGGAGTATGAAAAAGGGGTAAACGAGTTTGAAAAGGCAGGTTTGACCATGCTGAAATCAGATGTGGTGAAACCCTTTAGAGTGGCAGAATCTCCAATACAAATGGAGTGTAAAGTCAACGACATTATAAAATTAGGAACTGAAGCCGGTGCCGGTAATTTAGTGATTTGCGAAGTTGTTAAACTTCATATTTCTAAGGATGTCATGGATGAAAACGATCTCATCATTCAGGAAAAATTAGATTTGGTAGCAAGAGCTGGCGGTAATTATTACAACCGCGCCAAAAATGGCTATTTTGAAATACCAAAACCCTTACGAACATTAGGAATTGGGATTGATGCCATGCCGGATGAGATTAAAAATAGTATGATTTTTACGGGTAATGATTTGGGGATGTTGGGTAATGTGGAAGCATTCCCTACGCCTGAAGAAATTGAGGATTTCGTAAAAAATATTGAAGAGCATCACAGTAATATTAAAGACATGACGCATCGGGAAAAGCACAAAATGGCCCAGAATTATCTGAGTTATGGCGATGTTGACAGTGCGTGGAAATTGTTGTTATCTTAAATTGGATACTAACAATAAGTTGTATAAATTAGAGTAGCGAATAGTAATTAGAATAGAAATAAAAAATAGTCAAATGGAAGTACAAGGAAAAATCAAAATGGTCGGAGAAACCCAAACTTTTGGAAGCAATGGGTTCAGAAAAAGAGAAGTGGTAGTGACTACAGAAGAACAATATCCTCAGCATATCATGGTAGAGTTCGTACAAGATAAGACAGATTTATTAAACAACTACCAAGTAGGTCAGAACGTAAAGGTGAGCATCAACTTGAGAGGTAGAGAATGGGTGAATCCACAAGGTGAAACCAAATATTTTAACTCTATCCAAGGATGGCGTATTGAAGGTGTACAAGAAGGTGCTTCTGGTGGTGGTATGCCTCCGGTAGCTCCAGCTGAAGCATTTCAACCAGCTAACGATTTAAACGAGGATGATCACGACGATCTTCCGTTCTAAGTTAAAGAAATAGCACACACTCAATTTTTAGCGTGACTAAATTGGAGTAAGTGAGCCTTCCTAAAAAACCTCAATGTTTCTAGCATTGAGGTTTTTTTGTAATATATTAGTTTTAATGCGATGATATGGTAGTACTTTCAAATACACTCGAGTTCCCAGATGTTTCCAAGGCAACTTCAGAAGGTCTTCTTGCCGTAGGAGGTGATCTGTCCGTAGAGCGGCTTCTATTGGCCTATAAGAGCGGAATTTTTCCTTGGTTTGATGATGATGAGGTTATTTTGTGGTGGTCGCCAAATCCGCGATTTGTCCTTTTTCCTGAACAACTAAAAGTCTCTAAAAGCATGCGCCAATTTTTGCGCAACACTGATTTTAGTATCACCGTAAACAAAGCTTTCCGGGAGGTGATTACAGAATGCTCCAACGCTTATAGAGTAGGGCAAGCTGGCACGTGGATTACAGAGGAGATGATTGTGTCGTACACCAAACTGCATCAATTAGGCTATGCGACCTCTGTAGAAGTTTGGCAACATGATCAATTGGTAGGCGGTTTGTATGGCGTGGATTTAGGGAATGGCGTTTTTTGTGGTGAAAGTATGTTTGCTAAAGTGAGCAATGCCAGTAAGGCGGCATTCATCACTTTTATTCAAAATACAAATTATAAGTTAATTGATTGCCAAGTGTACACCCAACACCTTGAAAGTTTAGGGGCCGAAGAAATTGGTCGGGATGCGTTTTTGAAGTATTTGTGAGTCTAGGTGAAAAACTATTAAAAAGTGTTGTGAAACAAATTCACTAAACTTCCTCATATCTAAAACATTTGACCTCATGATCATTGACCATTCCTATAGCCTGCATATAGGCGTACACCACTGTAGAGCCTACAAACTTGAAGCCGCGTTTTTTTAAATCCTTGCTGATGGCGTCACTTAGTACTGTAGTTGGAGGCGCTTCTTTATAATTCTCAACGGCGTTTTTAATGGGTTTTCCGTCTAGAAATCCCCAGATATAATTAGAAAACGATCCATACTTTTCCTGAAGCTTTATAAAAGCGTGCGCATTGCTGATTGCAGAGTGCACCTTTAACTTGTTTCTAATGATGCCGGCATCTTGTAGCAGATCATCTATTTTGTCCTGATTGTAGCGGGCAATTTTAGTGTAATCAAAATTATCAAAGGCAGTCCTAAAATGTTCTCGCTTTCTTAAAATGGTTATCCAACTTAAACCTGCTTGAAAAGTTTCCAGAATTAAAAATTCAAAAAGAATGGCGTCATCTTTTACCGGAACGCCCCATTCCGTATCGTGATACTGTTCGTAAAGCGCATCCCCATGACACCAGCCACATCTGTATTTCTCCATTTTGTAAGGTATTAGGTTTAATACTACTAATGTAACAACAGTTACTTACAAATATTCTAAAATACATTAAATTCGTATAAAATTGAACTATGGATACACTTACACAAAATCTCTCGACACTACTAGAATCCGGAATCACCAATAGTATGCCTTACCCTGCGTATCGGGCCTTGATGGCTGAAATGGTTGATACACATTCTACCACAGGATTGGATAAGAGCGAGAGTATGGTGGGCTATACCATTTTAAATGAGCAGCGTATGAAGCGTTGGGATAAAACCTTAAAAGTATCAGTAGACGCTCAGGAAAAGATTGCAAATTTTAAAGGAGATGTCACCTGGTTAGTACTTACGGAGAGCTGGTGCGGCGATGCAGCCCACGTGATTCCGGTGATCAATAAAGTGGCAGAATTACATCCCAATATTGATTTAAAATTAGTTTTGCGGGATGATAACGATGAGTTAATGCAGCAGTTTTTGACCAATGGCGGGAAATCTATCCCTAAGTTAATCATGATAGATAATGCATCAGGAACTGTGATCGATACCTTTGGACCACGCCCAACAGGTGTGACGCAATTGATAAAAGATTATATGGAAGCGCATGGTGCCATTACGGATGAGCTTAAAGAGAAGTTACAGGGATGGTACAATAAAGATAAAGGTCAGAATGCAATTCAGGATTTATTAACCTTATTAGGTGTCGCCTAATTTCTGAATTTTTAATTCCTAGAATTATAAAAAATGGAGTTTTTATCTTTTAAAGATGGAAACTCCTTTTTTAATATATAAATACATTAGTGTCCGATAAAAACAAATAATAAATTAACAAACTCATTTAAAGCAAGGGACATTAGAAGATTTCCGAAATGAGTCCATGCATTTTAGAAACTGCTTCTACCGATAGCGCATTGCGATTTTAATTTAAATGATCGTTGTTTGTCAGTTAATTGCAAACAAGTCCCTGCCTGTCGGTGAGGCAGGGTCTTGATTCTTTATCGAACAACAATGATATAAATACTAATTCTTACCTTTAAAATAATAAGTAATAGACCCTATTTGTTTGGTTTTAGAGGCATCCGGACTAAAGCGCGCCTCATTTGCATATTGTAAGGCACTATCAATTAAACATGCATTTTTGGATGTAGAGGAATTGTTTACATAGGCGTCAGTGACTTCGCCAGAAGCATTGACAGTAATATTGATCACAACTTTGCCACTGTCTTCACATAAATATACGGGAGGTGGCAAATGTTTGTCCTTCCGATTTACTAAACTATAGGATACACTGCTATTTCTGTTAACAGAAGCATTATCCGCTATAGCATTGCTAGCGTTATTTCCGTTTGATTTTGCTGCAGCACGTTTTTTTGCAGACCGCATAGCAATCACATTATTAATTTTACTGTAGGAGGAAAGTTCATTTTCACTAACGGAATTGTCTTCCGTAGCTGGTGTGTTATCTACATCTGTGACTTCTTCAGGCACCTCTGTATCTTCAGTTTCAGTTTGTTTGGAATTTTCATTGAGCTCATTAGAATTCACCGATTTGAAATTCTTCATGACCTCTTTAAAATCATTTGCAGAGTTGTAAGCTTTGTTGGTTTCTGAACTATTGGCATCGTTTAGAGCGATCTCTTCAAGAAGTTTTTGTTCTTCGGGTGTTGGAGGTGTTGGTAGTTCGTAATAGCTTTCAGCCATAACATCCGCTTGCTTTTTAATACCAATGGCAAACATCGCCAGCACAAGAGTGCCACTAATGAGCGCGGTAATCAATAAAGCTTTATGTCGTTCTATAAGTTCCAAAAAAGATTAATTTTAATAACAAGGTTGCAGTGCACCAATATATACGTCAAAATAGGAAAAAAAGATCAAGTATTAGAGCATCTTCCTTACCAACTAATGTAACATAGGGTTTCCGTAATTGAAATCGACTTTTGATTCCTACTTGACCCACATTCCTATGACTCGTCCATTTATAGATAAACGCTCAATGGTGCGATACTATTTGACTGCAAAAATTATTCCGAAGGTAAAGCTTTGATAAAGTCTTCAACATTTACCGCTTGAGTAACCTCAAAATCGCCAATCTTGGTACGGCGTAAAACCGACAAATGAGCACCAGAATTGAGCGCTTTTCCAAAATCGTTGGCCAAGGACCTTATGTAGGTGCCTTTGCTGCACACCACTCTAAAATTCACTTCTAAATTGTTAATATGCGTAATTTCAAACTCTGAAATATGCACTTGACGCGACGGGATGTCTACGGCTTCTCCCGCTCGTGCAAACTCGTAAAGCCGCTTGCCATCTTTTTTAAGGGCAGAGAACACCGGGGGAAATTGTGAAATGTCACCAATAAATTGATGTGTAGCCTCGTGAATTAATGCTTCCGTGAGGTGTGCTGTGGGATAGGTTTGATCGACTTCGGTTTCTAAATCAAAAGAAGGCGTGGTACTGCCTAAAACCAATGTTCCCGTATATTCTTTTATTTGGGCTTGAAAACTGTCAATGTTTTTGGTCATTTTGCCGGTGCAAATCACCAATAGACCTGTTGCAAGCGGATCTAGAGTTCCTGCATGTCCTACTTTAATCTTTTTAATGTTAAACGCGCGACGAATTTCCCATCGCAATTTGTTCACCACCTGAAAAGAGGTCCACTGTAAAGGTTTGTCAATGAGTAAAACTTGACCTGTAAGATAGTCTTCGGCTGTCAAAATCAGTTGTTATAAAGTGAAAAGATAATCGCAATCAAACCAACTACGACACAGTAAATGGCAAAATAGGTTAATTTGCTTTTCTTAACCAATTTAATCATCCAAGTACAGGCAAATAATCCAGATACAAACGCTGCGATAAACCCGACCAAAAGAGGTAATGAACCTGAACTTTCATAGGAAATATCACCACTCAATGCATCCTTGGCCATCTTGCCCAAAATTAAGGGTACGACCATCAAAAATGAAAAGCGTGCTGCTTTACTTTTATCGTTCCCTAAAATAACTGAGGTTGAAATGGTAGCACCAGAACGTGAAATCCCCGGTAGCATGGCGATAGCTTGTGAGATGCCAATAATAAAGGCATTGCTGAAGGTTACTTTTTTGTCCGTGTCTTTCGCTTTATCGGCTAAAAATAAAAGCACGGCAGTGACTAATAACATGCACCCCACAAATAAAATGTTATTTCCAAAAAGCGATTCTAATTCTTCTTCAAACAATAATCCAATCACAACTGCAGGAATCATAGAGAGCGCAATTTTAGCGGCAAATTGCATGTCGTCATTCCATTCAAATTTAAGTATTCCCTGTAAGATGCTCCATATGTCTTTTCTGAAAACTACGATGGTACTTAAAGCTGTCGCGAAATGAAGTACTACTGTAAAAAGCAAACTTTCTTTAGGTTCAAAATTATCACCTAAAATAGCCTTACCAATTTCTAAGTGACCACTGGAAGATACGGGTAGAAATTCCGTAAGACCTTGTATAATGCCTAAAATTATAGCTTCTAATAAATCCATGATGTAAGCGGGTATATGTAAAGAAAATCCGAGATTGCGATCTCGGAATATAAAAATTTGAAGTGTTTACGTGTTTGGCGTGCTGTCCTTGTCCGGATTTAATAAAATGGCGTAAATCTGAATACCAAAACCAATGAGGACTAACGTGGGTGCTAATCTGATGCGTCTCCAATTAAAAATTTCGGGATTGAAAACATTGGGGTCGTCACTGCCGCCACCAGACATCAATATGAAACCAAGAGCGATGATTCCTAGGCCAATGAGCATGAATTTATAATTCTTCCTTCCAAAAATAAAGTTGTTGTTGGCGCTTTCTTTGCGTTTTTTTTCTCCCATGACAGTTGCAATACGAATAAGGTGCAAATTAACGGTTTTATTTAAAACTTTTCGTTAATAGTATCTAAATACTTAGGTAATGCCAAGACGTTAATAATTTATAAAACTGCCATGCCTGTCAGTTCAAGCGCTATAATATTGAATAGGCGGCGATCACTATAGCATATGAAAAATGAAACAATTGTTTTTAATAATACAATGCATCCGTTTTTAAATTCAAGAAACGTTGGGTAGCAATAAAGGTACTGATCCAAGTGATGAGAATTCCCAAGATGAAAATTGCCGCAAAGAATCCACCAAGTAGGATGGGGTTAGATAATAATTGGAGTTCGGCAAAGGTTTGGTTGAGATAATACAAAACAATGCCCATCCCGATTAGAGCAATGATTGCACCTATAATTCCGAGTTGAACGCTTTTATAGATGAAAGGCCGGCGAATAAAAGATTTTGTCGCGCCTACCATTTGCATCGTTTTAATAATAAATCGTTTAGAATACACCGCCAGGCGGATGGAACTATTGATCAATAATACGGCAATTAGCGTAAAGATTGCACTGATAACCAATACCCAAAAGGTGATTTTTTTAACGTTGTCGTTCATCAACTCTACCAAATCATTGTCATAGCGGATTTCTTCAATGAATTTTTTAGTGGATAAGTCTTCGATGATTGAGTTTAAAGTTTCTGTCGTGACATAATCGGCCTTTAAATGCACATCAATAGAATTTTGCAGCGGATTATAGCCCACAAAATCCATAAAATCTTCACCAGTTTCAGCTTTCATTGATTCGGCAGCGGCTTCTTTCGAGACATATTCTGTGCTTTTGGTGTATTCCGCCATAGCCAAACTTTTTTCGAGCTGATTGACTTCTACTTCTTTCGCAGAATCATTTAAATAGATAGTCACCACCACTTGTTCTTTAAAATGATCCGCAACTTTTTTGGCGTTTAGGACTAAAAGTCCCAAACAACCCAGTAAAAATAAGACCAAGGCAATACTAATTACCACAGAAAAGTAAGACGATATTAACTTGCGTTTCTGATACCTATCAAAAGATGTGCTCATACAATTTTTTAGTTGAAGTTGTAAAAATATAAAAGAATTCTGTTACCTTAAGGTTTACGGCATTTAAAATTTCAAAAGGACTCTGAATAACTGATACTTAATGTCAATATGATCTTTTCAGAACGCTAACGCACCAATTCCTGTGCAATTAAAGATATTGGATAGCTTAAAATATCTATTTTTGACGCTTCGTAATTTGAAAAAAAACAATAAACTGTTAGTCTTTCAGTTACTAAATAAACACTTTTTTAACCAGTTTAGTATGAAGAAAATAATGATTGTTGCGGTTATATTGGTATTAAGTTGTTCACAATATGGCCATGCACAGGATATAAATTTTGGGGCAAAAGGTGGTTTGAACCTTGCTAACCTCAATGGCGCTATGGATAACAGAGGCAATATGGTTAATTTTCATGTAGGTGTTATGACGGAATTTGTCTTTAGAAGGGGTCTTTTTGGTATCCAACCTGAACTTTTGTATTCTAGACAAGGTGCGAATAGCGGTAGCGTTTACATCACTAGTTTAGATTATATTTCAGCACCCATAATGTTTAAGTTTTTTATTCTTGAAAGACTAAGTTTGGATATTGGTCCACAAACCTCTTTTCTTATCAACGATAAACACGAACATTCAGAGAAGCCTAATTTTAAAAAGGAAACAGGTGCTAACCCTATTGATTTTGGATTGAATATCGGAATTGGATATAACCTCGATCGCAATTTGTTTGCTCATATACGTTACAATCTTGGAATTAATACTGTTTACGGCGATTTCAAGAATAGTGTAGTTCAGTTTTCTTTAGGATATAAATTATAATTAAAACATTATAAATATAGAGCGTGCTGAAAATTCAGGACGCTTTTTTTTGTTTGAATAGTTGTACACTGTTTAATAGGCAGTTTGAGCTCTAATTCATAAATTTGCGCCTCTAAATTGATATAAGTTCCTAGCTTCATTTATGGATAGTTGAACTTATTATCAAAGCGTAATTGCAATATAATTTAGAGGTTAAGGTGTTACTTTCGATGCTTCGGGAAAAATGGCAGTTAACACCTTTAAAGAAAAATAAATTTAAATACCTGTATCTGTAGGCGTTCATATGAATTACAACTTCAACGAGATAGAAAAAAAATGGCAAGACCATTGGGCTAAACAACAAACTTTTAAAGCCAAAAACACGAGTGAACTTCCAAAGTATTATGTGCTAGACATGTTTCCATACCCAAGTGGGGCTGGTTTGCATGTGGGGCACCCATTAGGCTATATTGCGAGCGATATTTATGCGCGTTACAAACGGCACAAAGGGTTTAATGTGTTGCATCCACAGGGTTACGACAGTTTTGGTTTGCCTGCGGAACAATATGCAATTCAGACAGGGCAGCATCCTGCGGTTACAACCGAAGAGAATATTAAAACCTATCGTCGTCAACTCGATCAAATAGGATTTTCATTCGATTGGAGTAGAGAGGTAAGAACTTCAGATCCGTCGTATTACAAATGGACCCAATGGATTTTTATTCAGCTGTTTGAATCTTGGTACAACATTGATTCTAACAGAGCGGAATCTATTGATACCTTAATCTCTGTATTCGCTGCTGAAGGGAATGCACAAGTCAATGCGGTCTGCGATGATGCTATCAGCCTGTTTTCGGCCTCTGATTGGAATTCTTTTTCATCAGAACAACAACAGGAAATCCTTTTAAAATACCGTTTGACCTATTTAGCGGAAACTGAAGTTAACTGGTGTCCTGCTTTAGGAACCGTTTTGGCCAATGATGAAATTGTCAATGGCGTTTCAGAACGTGGCGGTCATGCCGTCATGCGAAAGAAAATGACCCAATGGAGCATGCGTATTTCTGCTTATGCGGAGCGCTTACTACAAGGTTTAGATCAGATTGATTGGACGGATTCCCTAAAAGAGAGCCAACGCAATTGGATAGGGAAATCTGTAGGAGCTCGTGTGACGTTTAAGGTTATTCCAAATGACACCGCGAGCATTAAGGAGGAATCACATGAAATTCCGGTATTTACAACCCGACCTGACACCATTTTCGGAGTTAGCTTTATGACCTTGGCGCCCGAGCACGATTTAGTTTCTCAGATCACTACGGATGATCAAAAAGCGGAAGTAGAAGCCTATATCAAAGCCACCGCCAAACGCAGTGAACGCGATCGTATGGCTGATGTAAAAACCATTACAGGGGCGTTTACCGGAGCGTATGCCGAGCATCCGTTTACAAAAGCACCAATCCCGGTATGGATTGGCGATTATGTGTTAGCAGGCTACGGAACAGGCGCGGTAATGTCAGTGCCGTGTGGAGACCAGCGGGACTACGATTTTGCAAAACATTTTAATATTCCAATACCTAATATTTTTGAAAATATTGACATTTCAGAAGAAGCCTATGGCGCTAAGGATACTGTCACTATCGCTAATTCTGACTTTTTAAACGGCTTGTCGTATAAAGAAGCCACTAAGAAAGCTATTATAGAACTTGAAAAATTAAATCAAGGTGAAGGAAAAACGAATTACAGATTGCGCGATGCTGTATTTTCACGTCAGCGGTATTGGGGAGAACCCTTCCCGGTGTATTACGTAAACGGCATGCCGCAAATGATTGCTAAAGAACATTTGCCTATTCGTTTGCCAGAAGTAGAAAAATATTTGCCAACCGAAACAGGAGAGCCGCCGTTGGGTCGTGCTGATGTTTGGGCGTGGTGTACTGAAACCAACACTGTAGTAGCCAATACTAAAGTGAACAACACGACGGTTTTCCCGTTAGAGTTGAACACCATGCCAGGTTGGGCGGGGAGTTCTTGGTATTTCTTCAGATATATGGATGCTCAAAACGATGCCGTTTTTGCAAGTGAAAATGCCTTAAACTATTGGGAAAGTGTCGATTTATATATTGGTGGAAGTGAACACGCCACCGGCCATCTGCTTTATTCGCGTTTTTGGGTAAAATTCTTGAAAGATAGAGGCTTTGTCAAAATTGAAGAACCTTTTAAAAAGCTGATCAACCAAGGGATGATTTTGGGGACGAGTGCTTTTGTGAGTAGGATTGTAGCAACAGCTGCTTTTGATAGTACTGAGGAAGTTCAAACAATTCATACTGACTTTTTTGCTTCAAAAGTGTATGCTGATTTAATTCTATCTGATACAGAGATCGCTAAACAAATTAAACAAGTAATTGCTAAACATTATAGCGTCAAAAATAACAACCAAAAATTTACCGAGCCTTTTGAGATTGAAGTATCTCTATCGCATGTTAAGGTGCAGTATGTGAACGCGTCAGACGAGTTGGATATTCAGGGCTTAAAAAATGACAGTGAATTTGGTGAAGATTATAAAAACGCAATTTTTATTGGTGATGATGGGGAAATTATTTCTTTAGATGGCGATTCATCTGACGTATTTAAAGTCTCTCGCGAAGTCGAAAAAATGTCCAAATCCAAATACAACGTGGTCAATCCTGATCAGATTGTAAGCGATTATGGAGCGGATAGTCTGCGGTTATACGAAATGTTCCTGGGGCCATTAGAACAGGCGAAACCTTGGAATACTGCCGGCATTACCGGCGTACACGGTTTCCTAAAAAAATTATGGAAATTGTATATGGGCGAAGATGGATTAAATGTTACTGAGGCTACACCCACCAAAGACAATCTTAAGACCCTTCATAAAACCATCAAAAAAGTTGAAGAAGACATTGAGAGCTTTTCGTTCAACACGTCTGTTTCAACCTTTATGATTGCGGTAAATGAATTAACCGCTCAGAAATGCACAAGTAAGGAAATATTAGAACCATTTTTAGTGTTATTATCACCTTATGCGCCGCATATTACGGAGGAGTTATGGCATCAATTAGGACATCAGCATTCGATTTCTACCACACCTTTTCCAGAATTTGATGCCCAGCATTTGGTGGAAAGCAGTAAAAATTACCCAATTTCATTCAATGGTAAAATGAAATTTACTTTAGAATTAGCAATGGATATGAGTAAGGAAGATATTGAAAAAACCGTTATGATGCATGAAAAAACTATTGCGCAATTAGAAGGTAGAACTCCTAAAAAGGTCATCATCATTCCTGGAAAGATTGTGAATATTGTAGGCTAAAAATCCTTTAAATCCGCCTCCTTTTTAAGGAGGAGTCGCTTTTGTTTCAGGAAGGAACGGGAGGCTAGGCAGTTGGAATCAGAAACGCATGTGCTTTACAGTGCCAAAATAAATAGCATGACTTTGATCTTTAAAATGCGCGAAATCTAAAAAATAACTGACAAAATTTCCGCGTGGTAAAGTGGCGTACTTTTTGTTATCTTTAATTTAAATTTAAAAAAAAAAATACTATGGGAGGAATAGGTATGGGCTATTGGATTTTGATTGGTGCAATCGCACTTATCAGCTGGTTGGTTAGCAATCAATTAAAAAAGAAATTCAAAAAATACTCGCAAGTTCAATTGAGAAATGGAATGAGCGGTAAAGAAATCGCTGAAAAAATGCTTGCTGACAATGGCATCAGTGATGTGGAAGTAATCTCTGTAAAAGGACAACTTACTGACCATTACAATCCAGCTAACAAAACGGTTAATTTAAGTGAATCCGTATATATGCAGCGCAATGCGGCCGCCGCGGCTGTTGCAGCCCACGAATGCGGTCATGCAGTGCAGCATGCTGAAGCATACAGCGCTTTAAAATTGCGTTCGGCATTGGTGCCAGTGGTGAGTGTAACTTCTGGGTTATCCCAGTGGTTGGTCATTGGTGGGTTGGTGCTTGGTGCAGCTGCGGGTGCTGGTTTTGGCTATTATATCGCTATTGCAGGATTGGTGTTTATGAGTTTCGCAACGCTGTTTAGTTTTATCACCTTACCTGTAGAATATGATGCAAGTAACAGAGCTTTGGCGTGGTTAAAAGGCAAAAACATGTTGACGCCAGAAGAGTATGCAGGATCTGAAGATGCGTTAAAATGGGCTGCGAGAACTTATTTGGTTGCTGCCATTGGTGCTCTAGCATCATTGTTATATTGGGCCATGCAAGTTTTTGGAGGAAGAGACTAATCATTTCAAACTATTATACATCTAAACCGAACACTTTCTTTGTTGTTCGGTTTATTTTTTTGCCTATTTTTATCTCCCTACAAACCTAATTTTTGTACTTATGGAACAACAATCTTCTGATACCAATTTGAATTATTTTGATGCCAAATTATTGGTGCACACTTCTGATGCTGAACGTGTCGCCTTTTATAAAAAGACCTATGCACACGTAGCAGTTGGTGTTTTGCTCTTTATCATTTTTGAATATCTATTGTTGCAGAGTGAGACGGTAGTCAATTTTGCGCTTTCAATGACCGAAGGTTACAAGTGGTTAATCATGTTGGGAGGTTTTATGTTTATCACCAGTTATGCTGAACGAATGACCATGAAATCTACGGACAAGAATAAGCAGTATTTGGCCTTCGGTCTTTATATTTTGGCGCAAGCCTTTATTTTTGTGCCCTTAATATATATTGCAGCCTTTTATATGGACTCTGGTCCGGAAATTTTAAACCAGGCCGCTATTTTAACCTTAGCGTTATTTACCGGTTTATCTGCAGTTGTATTTGTGACTAAAAAGGACTTCTCATTTTTAAGAACTGGATTAGCGGTTGGTTTCTTTATAGCCTTGGGACTAATTGTGGCGGGAATTTTATTTGGCTTCAATCTCGGATTGTGGTTTTCAGTTGGGATGTGTCTTTTGGCCGGTGGATCGATTCTGTACCAAACTTCCAATTTAGTGAACAAGTACTCTACTGACGACTATATTCCTGCGGCATTAGGGTTGTTTGCCTCTTTAATGTTATTATTCTGGTATGTACTTCAAATCTTTATGTCGAAAGATTAATTGGTAAGTATAATGTCTATAAAAAAAAACTCCTGATGTCTCAGGAGTTTTTCATTTGTAGAAATGACTATATCTGAATCTGTCGGTCAATTTGCTGATTTAAGGAGATAAATGTTTCTGTACGTGAAACGCCGGCGATAGATTGAATTTCCTTATTGAGCAAATGCATTAAATGCTCATTGTCTTTACATAATATTTTAATAAGAATACTCCAGTTTCCGGTAGTGTAATGGCACTCTAAAACTTCAGGGATTTTTTGTAATTGCTTTACCGCTTCAGGATTGCTCATCGCCTTATCTAGGTATATCCCAACAAACGCCATGGTAGTATAGCCCAATATTTTCGGGTTGATCACAAATTTTGATCCGGAAATCAACCCGGATTTTTCCAATTTCCGCAAGCGCTGATGTATGGCAGCACCAGAAATGCCTACGTTCCGTGCTATTTCCAGAATAGGGGTGCGCGCATCTGCCATTAATGCGCGAAGGATTTTTTTATCAATCCCGTCAATTTGTATATTTTGATTGACTATTTTCATGTGATTTCTTCCCACTGACGGGAATCTTTTAAACTTATTTAATGGATGGTTTGCGAACGCATAGCGACAGCTTAATAATTTAAAGTTTTCTTACACATTCAACGGATTGTAACCCAAATAAGGCACTTCTTTTTCAGTAAACTTGATGTCAAATGCTTCCAATTCTGAAAGGATCGGACCATAAACTTCTTTAGTGATCGGTATTTGAACACCAGGAGTGACAATCTTTCCATTTAAGATCGCCAAGGTGGCCATAGCAACCGGTAATCCCACAGTCTTTGCCATTGCAGTATAAGTCATGTCTTCGCCTAAGGCTACCATCGTAGAATCAATTTGATGCATCTTGCCTTCCAATTCGTAGCCAAATTTATGGTACATTACCAACATGTCCTTATCATGATCATGAAGCATCCAGCTGTCCATTAATATTTTTTGTAGGATTTCTGCAGGAGTAGCTCTTTTAAGGCCTACCATTTTATGGCGGTTAAAAATGTCCAACTCTTCAAATTTTTCCCAAATGATATCATCTTGATCGATTTTAAGAGACAATCTGAATTTCAATTCCACTGAATCTGTAGTGCTATATGGTAAAAAGGCATTGACAAAGTCGCGGTAGCTCATGTTTTCACTATCGTCTATCGTGTAACTATCGTCCGTCATGCCCAATTGCACAAAGACATTCCATGCTCTACTAAAACCTACGCGTCGCATGGTACCTCTGTATAAGGTTTTAATATGGTCTAATCCATATACACTTTGATATTTTAGCGAATCTCTATTGGCATACGCCTCAAATCGGCCGTAGCCATCTACGTCTAAAAATTCAGTTCTTCTAAACAAACGGTGGTAAGGAATGTATTTGTAATTGCCTTCCTGAATAAATTTTGCTGCACTCCCTTGTCCCGCAACTACTACGTTTCTGGGATTCCAGGTAAACTTGTAGTTCCATAGGTTGTTGTCACTTTCTGGCGCTACCAATCCACCAGCAAATGATTCAAACAACACCATTTTTCCACCTTTTGCCCTAATACTATCAATAACTTTCATGGCGCTCATATGATCAATACCAGGATCTACCCCAATTTCATTCATAAACACCAAGCCTTTATTTTTAGCCGCTTGGTCAAGGTCTTCCATTTCTTTGCTGACGTAAGAAGCAGTAACCATATTTTTGCCGTACGTAATACAATCTTTAGCCACTTCAATATGATACCTTGCGGGAAGCATAGACACTACAATATCGGCGTTTTCAATAGCGTTTTGGCGGGATTGCTTATCAAAAACATCTAAATTAATCGCATGGGCATGCTCGTGATTATTGATGAGTTTGTTTGCATTTTGAAGGTTGATGTCTCCAATTATAATATGTAGGTTTTCGGATTCTGATTTTTCCAATAAATATTTAATGAGGTATGAAGAAGATTTTCCTGAACCTATGACTAAAATTTTTCGCATAATGGGAATTCTTGAGTAGTTTTGTGTTTATTATCTACGAATTTACTAAATAACTCTTGGTTATTGAAGGCATAATTTAATTATATGAACAGAACAATTTTAATAACAGCTGCAGCTTTGGGGATCATTGCCATAGCATTGGGCGCCTTTGGGGCACACGGTTTAAAGCAATTGATATCAGTAGAGGCACAACAAACTTTTGAAACGGGAGTGCGCTACCAAATGTACCATGCTTTATTATTGTTATTTGTTGGTTCTACTACGCTTATAAAAACGAAATCTAAAACCATAATTTATTATCTGGTAGTAGTGGGCGTATTGTTTTTCTCAGGATCTATCTTTGGCTTGGCGACGATGGATGTTACAAATATCAACTTTAAAAGCATTGGGTTTATTACCCCAATAGGTGGTTTGCTATTGCTCACGGCTTGGGTAATAATGATGGTAGGATTTTTTAAGGAGAAACGTTATAATTCTTAAAAAGAAGTGCATACTTTAAAATAATTGCTAATTTTGTAGCCACAAACAACACAATATTATTATGGCCAATAACACCCAAACTACGAAATCGATTTCGTTAGATGATTACGGTATTAAAAATGCCGAAGTACATTACCAATTGCATCCAGACCGTCTTCATGACATTGCCATTGCCAAAGGGCAAGGCGTTGAAGCTTCTTCTGGAGCGTTGGCAGTCAACACCGGAGAATTTACAGGACGCTCGCCTCAGGACCGATTTATTGTAAAGGATGAGGTTACTAAAGACCGTGTGTGGTGGGGAAATGTCAATATTGCATTTGATCCGGACGACTTTCAGAAATTGTACGATAAGGTGACGGAGTATCTTTCAGGGAAAGAGCTTTTTGTAAGGGATAGTTACGCTTGCGCGGACGAAAATTACAAATTAAATATAAGGGTAATTACAGAATATGCTTGGAGTAACCAGTTCGCATATAATATGTTTTTACGTCCAACCGAAAAAGAGTTGGAAAACTTTGCACCAGAGTGGACCATCGTCAATGCTCCTGGATTTATGGCTGATCCTAAAGTGGATAAAACGCGCCAACACAACTTTGCAATCTTAGATTTTACTAGAAAAATAGCCTTAATTGGCGGAACCGGGTATACTGGAGAAATTAAAAAAGGAATTTTCTCAGCGTTAAATTTTATCCTGCCTGTATTTAAGAACACTTTGCCAATGCACTGTAGTGCGAATATTGGTAAAGATGATGATACCGCTATTTTCTTCGGATTATCAGGTACAGGAAAAACCACCTTATCTGCAGATCCAGGCCGACGTCTTATTGGAGATGATGAACATGGTTGGACAAAAGAAAACACGGTCTTCAATTTTGAAGGAGGCTGTTATGCTAAAGTTATCAACCTTTGTGAAGAGAATGAACCAGATATCTTTAAGGCCATCAAAAAAGGTGCAATTTTAGAGAATGTTATATTGGACGCTGACGGTAAAGTTGATTTTGACGATGTTTCCATCACCCAAAATACCCGTGTGAGTTACCCTTTAGATCATATTGAGAATACCGTTATGCCATCAATTGGCGACAATCCTAAAAATATTTTCTTTTTAACGGCTGATGCTTTTGGTGTTTTGCCTCCCATCTCTAAATTGACACCAAGTCAGGCAGCATATCATTTTATTTCTGGGTATACCGCTAAAGTGGCGGGAACTGAAGCCGGCGTTATTGAACCAACCCCAAATTTCTCAGCGTGTTTTGGTGCACCTTTCATGCCATTACATCCAGCAAAATATGCTGAAATGTTGAGTAATAAAATACAGGAGACAGGTGTTAATGTTTGGTTAGTAAACACCGGTTGGACTGGTGGTCCTTACGGCGTAGGGACGCGTATGAAATTGAAATACACCAGAGCGATGATCAATGCGGTCTTAAATGGTGATTTAAAAGATTATACCTATGAAGATTATCATATCCATTCCGTATTTGGTGTAGCGCAACCAAGATCCTGTCCGGGAGTTCCAACAGAAGTCTTGAGTCCAAGAACAACATGGAATGATGATCAGGCTTACTACACGACAGCTTTTAAACTAGCAAATTCGTTCCGCGAAAACTTCAAGAAATTTGAAAGTTTTGCCAGTGAAGAAATTAGAAGAGGTGGCCCACAACGCTACGCGTTTTAAAACTTAGTTTAGTTTTCATTGGGGTTCGGTAAATATATATTAATTAACAAGCTCTTTTAAATCAAGAGACATTAGTAGATTTTCGAAATGATATTTTACTTTTTAAAATTGTTTTCTACCAAGAATGAATGGATCATTTGAACTTAAATGATCGTTGTATGTCAATACGTTGCAAGCGAGTCTTTATTCTTAAATTCTAACAGCGCAGCGATCTTGATTCTTTATTGGACAAAACGGTTTATTTATATAGAAAAAGGCGATTCATTTAATTGAATCGCCTTTTTTAGGTTTATATAACTTTAAGGTTTATTTGCCTTTATTTACTTTCTCGATGTATTTCTCCAATGCCATAGTCATGGATGGCGTTTCTGGTGTAGGCGCTAAGATATCCACACGTAAGCCGTGTTCTTCAACCGCCTTGGCCGTTGTATTCCCAAAAACAGCAATACGAGTGTCGTTTTGCTTAAAGTCTGGAAAATTATGGAACAACGATTCAATTCCTGATGGACTAAAGAATACTAAAATATCGTAATACACATCTGCTAAATCAGAAAGATCACTAATGACAGTCTTATAAAAAACACCTTCCTTCCACTTAATATTTAAAGCATTAAGGGTAGCCGGAACTTCATCTTTTAATTTGTCAGTCGTTGGTAACAAGAAGCTTTCGTCTTTATATTTTTTAATTAAAGGAGAAAGGTCTTCAAAATTACGTTTTCCAACATAAATCTTTCGTTTTCTATAGACAACGTATTTTTGCAGATAGAAAGCAACCGCTTCACTCTGACAAAAATATTTCAAAGTATCTGGTACTTTAAAGCGCATTTCGTCTGCCACTCTAAAAAAATGATCCACAGAATTTCTGCTGGTTAAAATAATGGCAGTATATTGTGTTAAATCTACTTTTTGGTGTCGGACGTCTTTTGCGGCAACACCTTCTACGTGAATAAATGGGCGAAAGTCAATCTTTACTTTTTGCTTTTCTTGGAGATCGAAGTAAGGCGAATTTTCGATTTTAGGTTCAGGTTGTGACACTAAAATTGTTTTCACTTTCATAGGCTTGGGATGGTTTTAAGCTTTATATTCTACAATTATTTTATACAAAATCAGATAAGGCCCAATTTCAAGTGTGCAAAGATACAAAATAAAATAGAATATGTTGTTAATCACAGTCTTTTGATGATTTTTAAAAGATGTGATAAACCCTACTACAGAGATCGCAATTAGGAGCAAAATAACTGCAATTATTAATATTTTTGACGGCTGTAATGTGTACAATAGCAACGCGTTAATGGGGAGCAGGATCAATCCTGCAAAGTTTTTGTAACTGATTTTTTGAAAGAGGTAAGCATCAATTATTTTGTCAATTTCAAACACACTTCCTATGAGTCGTTGTATTAAAATTTTGATAAGGGAAAGGGTGCCTACACCAAAAATAAACTTCAAAAACACCGCCAACTCAAAGGTTTTCGTAACTTCTAAAGTGAGGTAAGAAAGGTAGGAAAATACTGAAATTGAAATTACCAGATTTAAAAACAGAAGCCCATCAAAAACATCAATAAATTTTTGTTCTTTGGTGTAAATCTTCAAATATTTTGAATTCCCAAATACACCCAGGAAATCTACAAACCGATTGGTGAAGGTGACCTTGGCGATGGTGATAAAAATCAATCCCAAAACCAAAAAAATGGTAAACCATTCGTAAGATATGACCTCTCTTAGCATGCCGCTAAATTATAAAGAATATTTTATCTGTTCATTTCAATAAAATTAATCTTTTAAAAAAACTTACTTTTGCTAAAATTTTTTCCTGATGAAAGACGCTGTTGTCATCATTCCAACATACAATGAAATTGAAAACATTGAAGCCATTATCATTGCGGTTTTTGCCCAAGATAAAGCCTTTGATGTGCTTGTGGTAGATGACAATTCGCCCGATTTAACCGCAGAAAAAGTAGAATCGCTCCAAAAGGAATTCCCAGACCGTTTATTTTTGCTAAAACGGAAAACTAAGACTGGTTTAGGGACGGCCTATATTGACGGGTTTAAATGGTGTTTGTCCAAAGATTATGCCTATATTTTTGAGATGGACGCTGACTTTTCCCATAATCCGGACGATTTGGTCAAGCTTTATAAGGCCTGTGCCACTGATGGGGCCGATGTTGCTATTGGTTCGCGATACATTACTGGGGTGAATGTGGTCAATTGGCCCATGAACCGGATTCTGTTATCTTATTTTGCCTCCAAGTATGTGCGATTTATTACCCAAATGGACATTCAGGACACTACAGCGGGGTTTGTCTGTTATAAAAAGAAGGTGTTGCAGACCATTGATTTGGATGCCATAAAATTTGTGGGCTACGCCTTTCAAATAGAAATGAAATTTAAGGCGCATTTAAAAGGGTTCAACATTGTAGAAGTTCCCGTAATTTTTACTGATCGGGCAAAAGGAAAATCGAAAATGAGCAGTGGGATTATCTCAGAAGCCATTTTTGGAGTTATAAACATGAAATTTAAAAGCCTATTTGGCAAGTAATACGAGACGAGCATGCTAAAGAAATCATCACCCAAGGGAATGATTAATTGCGAACAGCAGGTGTCCGTTAAAAACAATAGAAATAAACACATGAAAGCAAGAACGGTACTTATTAAAAATGCTAAAATTGTTAATGAAGGACACATCTTTGAGGGCGATATTTTAATTGAAGGCGAATTTATTAAAGAAATAGACACCTCCATCAGCGCTAAAACGGCAGATGTTGTGGTGATCGATGTAGAAGGTAATTACGTGTTTCCTGGGGTTATTGATGATCAAGTGCATTTTAGAGAACCAGGTCTGACGCACAAAGCAACTATCGAATCTGAATCGAGAGCCGCTGTGGCAGGAGGCATCACTTCCTTTATTGAAATGCCCAATACCGTGCCGCAAACCACAACCATTGAAAAGTTAGAAGAAAAATTTGCTATTGCTGCAGAGTCGTCTTACGCCAACTATTCCTTTATGTTTGGAGGCACCAACACTAATTTGGACGAAGTTTTAAAAGTGGATTCTAAAAACGTGGCCGGTCTTAAATTGTTCTTAGGCTCATCAACTGGAGATATGTTGGTGGATAATACAGAGGTTTTGGAAAAGATTTTTAAAAGTACAGACCTCTTAATTTCTGTGCATTGTGAAGATGAAGCCACCATCAAAAAGAATCTTGAAGCACATCTTGAAAAATACGGAAATGATATTCCTATGGAATGCCATCCGGATATTAGAAGTGCCGAAGCCTGCTACATTTCATCGTCTAAAGCCATTGAATTAGCTAAGAAAACTGGCGCTCGTTTGCATATATTTCATGTGTCCACCGCTAACGAGACGAAACTGTTTAGTAATAAAATCCCTTTAAAGGATAAAAAAATCACTGCGGAAGTCTGTATCCATCATTTATGGTTCAGTGATGAAGATTACAAGAAAAAGGGAACTTTGATCAAATGGAATCCTGCAGTAAAAACGGCTAAAGATCGGGACGCCTTGTGGAAAGCTTTGTTAGATGGGCGTATTGATGTTGTAGCTACAGACCACGCGCCTCATACCTTAGAAGAAAAGAAAAACATTTACACGGAAGCGCCTTCTGGCGGCCCATTGGTGCAACATGCTTTAGTGGCGATGATTGAGGCATATCATAATGGAAAAATCAGCTTAGAGAAAATTGCTGAGAAAATGTGTCATAATCCTGCCATACTTTTTCAGGTGGAAAAAAGAGGGTATGTGAAACCAGGATATTACGCTGATTTGGCCATTGTCGATATCAACAATCCTTGGACGGTTAAAAAAGATAACATTTTATACAAATGTGGTTGGTCTCCTTTTGAAAACATGCTGTTTAAATCGAGAATTACCCACACCTTTGTAAATGGTTCCCTAGTCTATAAAAATTTCAAGTTAATGAATATTAAGGCAGGGAAACGCTTAACTTTTGAAAGATGAAACAGCTTTTCTACAGTTTAATTTTGGTCATGGTTTTAGGGTGTAGTGGTATTGATAAGCCCAAAAAACCTAAAAACGTAATCAGCAAGGATAAAATGTCAGAAATCATGTATGATTTGTATATTTTGAATGCTGCCAAAGGAGTTAATCGAAAAATATTAGAGGCCAACGGCATTATGCCCTTGGAGTATCTGTACAAAAAATATAACATCGACAGTTTGCAATTTGCAGAAAGTAATACCTATTACGCTTATGATTCTAAAGCGTATTCAGCAATTATAGAGAAGGTTAAAAAGGATTTAGAGAAACATAAAGACCTTTACGAAACAATGAACTTGGCCGAACAGAAAGCCAAGGATTCGATTAATCTGGCTTACAAAAAAGCCAAAGATACGCTTAAGGTTAAAGAGTCGTCTTTACCTTAAGGAGTCGATTTATTTAAATCTTCCACATAGCGCTTTGCGGTTTCCTTAATGGATTTTTGCATAGGCTTAAACTCAAAATTCAGGGCATTTTTCAATTTTGAGGCATCATAGGCAGTAATGCTTCTTGCACTCTTAGTCATTTGTTTGGACAGTCTACGGCGTCTACCGGTAAATAAACGGTGCAGCCAATCCACTCGCCAACCTAAGGCCAACATGGTATTTGAAGCCTTTTTTGACGGGGGTTTAACATTCAGTGCCAATGCCGTTTGCTGCAGGAATTCTTTAAATGACAAGTTCTCTGAAATGACAATAAACCGTTCATTTTTAATCTCACTAGCCATCAACAGCAGCATTGCTTTTACCACATCATCCACATCTACATAACCAGTGACGCCCGTGGTATAATAGGGCATGCCTTTATATACCTTTTTTATCAGGCTACTGCTGCCGCCGCTGTTCCAAAAACCTGGTCCTATAATGATTCCGGGGTTTAAGATTACGGCATCAACACCTTCTTGGGTGCCCCGCCATACCTCAATTTCAGCACCATATTTTGTGATGGCATAAATACTGTTATCATCATCCGGATTCCAATGTGTCTCTTCAGTAATGAGGTGTTCCGGATTTTGATGGTGGCCAATGGTAGCAATGGAGCTAACGTAACACAGTTTTTTAATCTGGTGAGAAATACAAAGGTTCACCACATTAGCAGTGCCTATAATATTAATTTTGCGGAGTTGAGGATATTTATCCGGTTCAAAACTTACAAATGCGGCACAGTGGTACACATAATCCACATTTTTAAAAGCCTCTTCCAAAGCCGGAACGTCATTGATGTCCGCTTCAATCCATTCAATCCTTTGGTAATATGATGTAACATCATCAGTGTAATACGAAAATACTTTTTTTACCAAGGCTAATTTCTCTTCCCTTCTATAAATCGCTTTTACCGTAGCATTGGTTTCCAGTAATTTAAAAAGAAAATGCGAACCCACTAAACCTGTACCTCCTGTAACTAATATCATGTGACTAAATTAAAGAATTATTACATAATAATTCCTAATTCTCTAGTGATGTTTATCTTTGCAGCCTAGATAAAAAATTAATAAAAAGAACACATGACAAATGCATTTGTAGAAGATTTACGTTGGAGAGGAATGGTCCACGATATCATGCCCGGAACCGAAGAACAACTCAATAAAGGGATGACAAGTGCTTATATTGGGTTTGATCCTACCTCAGATTCTTTGCATATTGGGAGTTTAGTTCCTATTATTCTGTTAGTACATTTAGAAAAAGCTGGACATAAACCGTATGCGCTTGTTGGTGGCGCTACAGGAATGATTGGTGACCCTTCTGGTAAGAGCGATGAACGTAATTTGCTTGATGAAGCAGCATTGGCAAAAAATGTTGCAGGAATTAAGTCGGTGTTGTCGCGATTCTTAAATTTTGATTCTACCGAAACGAATGCTCCAAGATTAGTAAATAATTATGATTGGATGAAAAATTTCTCCTTCATAGATTTCGCCAGAGATGTTGGTAAGCGCATTACCGTTAACTATATGATGTCTAAAGACTCCGTTAAGAAACGGTTTTCAGGAGAGGAAGGGAGTGTTGGGATGTCTTTTACAGAATTTACCTACCAGCTGATCCAAGGCTATGATTTTTACCATTTATACAAGCATGAAAATGTCATCTTACAAATGGGTGGCAGTGACCAATGGGGGAATATCACGACCGGAACTGAATTGGTAAGACGTATGAATGTTGGTGAAGAAGCAAAGGCTTACGCCATGACCTGCCCGTTAATTACAAAGGCTGATGGTTCAAAATTCGGAAAAAGTGAAGGTGGCAATATTTGGTTAGATGCAGATAAGACATCAGTGTATAAATTCTACCAGTTTTGGTTGAATACAAGTGATGAAGATGCGGAAAAATACATTAAGATCTTTACATTTTTAGATAAGGAGGCGATTGAGACTTTGATTGCTGAACATCATGAAGCACCACATTTACGTCACTTACAAAAGCGTTTAGCTGAAGAAGTGACCACGTTTGTACATTCAAAAGACGATTTTGAAAATGCTGAACGCGCCTCTAATATTTTATTTAGTAGCAGTTTTAAGCAAGATATAAAGACCCTGAATGAAGCCATGTTCTTAGAGGTTTTTGAAGGGGTGCCACTTGCTGAAATTTCTAAGTCGGAATTTGAAGAAGGTGTTGACATGATTGCGGCGCTTGCTGCCAAAACCAATTTCCTAAATTCGAATGGTGAAGCCCGTCGTGCATTAAAGGAGAATTCAATTTCAGTGAATAAGGAAAAAGTGGGAGAAGACCATATCCTATCTGCTGACGATCTTATAAATGGTAAATACATCATTTTAAATAAGGGCAAAAAAAACACTTACATTATTAAAGTATCGGCTTAATTACAATCAGCTAGAGCAATCAAATCGATTTTAAACAGCTTCCAATAAAAAACGCCTGTCGAAGTAAACCTCGAACAGGCGTTTAAAAAACCAACCAATCAACTTAAAAACTTTTCTTCTTCAATTATAGAATACTTCTTCTGGCTTCCCAGAATGTCAGTTTTTTTAAGTATTGGGTTAGTCGTCTGTACTTCAATAGCATTACAGACTTTAACATACATTTATAATACCATGAGGTTGCAGCCTCTAATATCTGAATTATCAAAACGTCCAATAATCTCAAATTGATTATTAGGCAATACCTTTCCTAAATCTTGTGTGGCGATGAAGGCGCAAGAATTGATATTTGCCAAATCAATGACGTTGATGCCGCCGGTCTTTTTTTTTGGAAGAATGGTCAAGGCATCTTCTGGGTCTCTGGTGATAATTCCCATCCATTTTGGGCATTCAAAAAAACCGTGACCTTTAGAATAGGCTTGACTCAGCAATTCTGTCATCCCATATTCACTATGGATGGCGGATACGCCAAATCCGTGCTGTAAAATAGCGTGAAGCTCGGCTCTTACCAATTCTTTCCGTCGTCCTTTCATACCTCCAGTTTCCATCACGATAGTATTTTTCAGTTGAAATTGATAGGCCTCCACAAGATCTAAAAGGGCGAATGAAACGCCAATAAGCAACACTTTCTGTCCTTGTGCATCTAAGGAAATCAGGACGTCTTTTAAATCTGCTAAGTTGTCAAGATAAAATCCGCTTTCGGGGTGTTGCGACTGTTTTATCATGTCATCAACCATATAAATTAGGGAGGAGCCTTCCCGTTCCAAATAGGAAGGTAACAAGGCTAACACTACATACTCTTCTATGGGACCATAAAAATGGGAGAAGGCGCGCCGGAAACTCTCTTCGTATATGGAGATGTCAGTAACCTGATGCTTACTGGTTAGGGCTCCCGTGGTTCCTGAGCTTGTAAAAATCCGTTCAACCGGGTCCACGCTGCTCAAGACATCGTGCGATTTAAAGAATTGTATGGGTATAAAAGGAATATCCTCCACTTTGGTCACCTCACTTGGGTGCCTATAGAGCAAGTCACAAAACGACCGGTACACACGATTGCTTTCAAATTGATATCTGAACACTTCCAGACATGTGGAATCAAACTCAGCGGCTGTTTGAATATTAAAAATGGTGTCCATCCTGATCATGCTGCAAAAATATAGAAAATAAAAAAAGCGCTACTAAATAAAGTAACGCTTTTCCAATATTTTGGGTAGGAATGCTTAACGCACCACTAATTTTCGTGTAGCAGAGTTAGTACCTTCCTGAATCTTTAGTATGTAAATGCCTGGGGTGAGTCTAGAAATGTTCAATTCCTTCCCAAACAATGTGTTGGAGACTATCTTTTTACCTAAAACATCATAAATTTCCACCTGTTTGCTTAAGTTTTGCTTTGTGGTAATATAGATTTTGCCATTGCTGACCGGATTGGGATAGATTACCAAGTCGGTAATTTCATTAGAAGTGCTCATTTTAGACGGCAACGATTGGGCAGAAAGAGTCGCTCCAAAACCAAGGCCTAATATTAACACAAGAATAAAAAGGTAGTTTTTCATCACATAGAAATGTTTTTAATAAAAGTAATAAATTATTACAAAACCCGTACCAAAAACATGTTAAACAATTTTAATTAGAAAACCGTGTGTCTGCAGTATGTCTAGAGTGTATCCTGTGCGTTATGATACTGTTATGAATGTCTTGGATTTTTTATCTGTCTGTTAATAATCCTATCTTTACCAGGTAAATATTATGAATCATATGAAGAAAAAGGACATAAAAATACTGTTGGTTGATGACGAGCCAGATATTTTAGAAATTATTGGTTATAATCTCTCCAGTGAGGGGTATCAAATAATTACCGCAGAAAATGGTGTCCAAGCTGTTAAAAAGGCTAAAAAGGAGCGTCCGCATCTCATTATTTTGGATGTAATGATGCCTGAAATGGATGGTATTGAAGCTTGCGAACAACTTCGGAAGATACCAGAACTCAGCAATACCATCATCACATTTTTGACCGCAAGAGGAGAAGATTATTCACAGATGGCTGGTTTTGATGTTGGTGCTGATGATTATATTACCAAACCAATCAAACCAAAAGTGTTAACCAGTAAGGTGAAAGCGCTCTTGCGACGTGTGAAAGAAGAAGAAGATTCAGAGGCGATAGTGCAGATTGGCCGATTGATTATCAACCGCGAAGAATATAAAATCACCAATAAAGGTGAGGAAATTGTGTTGCCCAGAAAAGAATTCGAATTGTTATCTTTGTTAGCAACGAAGCCGAATAAAGTATTTAAACGCGAAGAAATCCTCGAGAAAGTTTGGGGGAATGAAGTTGTGGTTGGTGGACGGACCATTGATGTGCACATCCGAAAACTCCGGGAAAAAATTGGTGACGACTGCTTTAAAACCGTGAAAGGAGTAGGCTATAAGTTTGTAGACTAATGAAAAAAGCCATTAAGAAATCTTACAAGTTTGCGATTAAGACAGCACTCTACATCACCCTAGTCATCTCGGTGCTTATCGTTGCTGTGTTAGTGGTGTCAAACGCTTTTCATATTGGCATTGTATTAGGGTTTTCGGCATTTTGTTACATCACATCCTTTTTAATTATTCAATACCGGGTAGAACGGTTTATATACAGACGCGTTAAGAAAATTTATGACGATTTAACACTGCTGGAGTCTGCCTCTTTGAGAAGACAACCCATCACTACAGATATGGCTACCCTAACTCAAGAAATTGACAAGTTTGCCAAAGATAAAAAGCTCGAAATTGAAACCCTTAAGGTGCGGGAAGAATACCGCAAGGAGTTTATAGGAAATGTCTCCCACGAATTGAAAACGCCATTATTTACCGTGCAAGGCTATGTATTGACCTTGTTGGATGGGGCGATGCACAACGAGAAACTACGAGAAAAATATTTAGAGCGAGCCAATAAAGGTGTGGAACGTTTAATCTATATCGTTCAAGATTTAGATATGATTACCAAGTTGGAAGTAGGCGATTTAAGTTTGAATATTGAAACTTTTGATATTGTAGAATTGGTGGCCAGTGTCTTTGATTTATTGGAAATGAAGTCTGCCAAGAAAAAAATCACTTTGACTTTTGATATGGTTTACGCTGATCCCATCATGGTAAAAGCCGATAAAGAGCGCATCCGCCAGGTATTGACCAATCTTGTAGTCAATTCCATTAAATACGGTCGGATTAAGGGGACTACCGAAATCAGTATCGAAAATTTAATTAAAAACAAAGTGATTGTGAGGGTCACGGATAATGGCGAAGGCATTGCCAAAGCTAATATTCCACGACTTTTTGAGCGTTTTTATCGCATAGACAAAAGCGGGTCGCGTAAGGAAGGTGGTTCTGGCTTGGGCTTAGCTATTGTAAAACATATCATTGAGGCCCACGATGAAAAAATATATATTGAAAGTGAATTGAGCGTGGGAAGTGAATTTTCATTTACGCTCGAAAAGGCGAAATAATTCTGCAAAATTGGCTGTGTTATCCCTGCTTTTAAAACCTGTGTAGCGGTCTACTATTCCTAATTTATCTAATGTAAATTCTTCTTGACGGCAATATGGCGCATAGTTATGTTGCAGCATGAGTTGTGCTAAATACATCTGTTCCGGTTGGCCCGGTGTGGGAATAAAAAAGGCTTTCTTCTCCAGCTTTGCCAAATCCATGATTGTGGTGTATCCAGAGCGTGCGACTATTAATTTGCTGGCGTTGAGTGCGTGTTCAAGCATAGGGGTCGTCATGTAGTTGTAGATCGTGATGTTTTTGACAGTATAGCGCGTTTGCTCACTTTCTACAACGCCTCTTACAAAAAGAACTTTCCCATCGAATTTTTTAAAGGCTTTGAGCAAGATAGTTTCTAAAATTTCACGTTGCGGTTCAGGTCCGGATAAGAGTACCATCACGTCAAATTCATATGGAATAACCTGTTTCTCAAATCGGCTTAGTGGCCCCAGGTAAGTTACTTTAAATATCGGATTTGAAACATGCCCCATGATGCCGCTGAGGTGAGGCGCATCAGTATAATCAGGAACCCAACAGGCATCAAATTTTTTTATGATTCTTTGGTGTATACTGGTGCTGAGCCATGTGGTCGTGTCGCTTAAAACCCGTAATTGATGGGTTATAAAGATAGAGGGAAGGGTTTCATGGTACATCCCAAATCGGTTGTCAGAAATAATGCCGTCAATTTGACGGGATTTTACAATCGTTTCTAATGCGCGTTTTTCTGCATTGATGGTCTTCATGATTTTAGGCCCATCTAACAGAAGTTTCAGCTTTAAAAAATTTCCATTTTTGGTATAGGTAATATTATAGCTTGGCAATTCGATGGCTTCCAGTTCTGGGAATTCTTTTTTCAAAAGTGCTAAGGCCGCACCATCGCTTGCTAGTATTGGGGTGTAATTACAGATCAAAAGTGCCCTTATTATGGGGATGCAACGTGCGGCATGACCCAAGCCCCAGTTGAGAGGTGCAATTAATATCTTTTGTTTCATCCGGTACTTGGTCGCAAATTTTTATTCAAAATAGTAAGGTTGTCAGGAAGGCAAAGGATCTAAAGCAATCTGTTTCTCTATGATCTGACATAAAAATACCTTTGAAAACTTCTGATAACATTCAAAGATAAGAATATAATGCCTTCCATATATTTCCTTAATTTTGCCAACTCTTAAAGAACGAGTGTTTTGAACAAAGTTAATGCTCGAAATCTTCAATAGAAAACCTGAAACAATTACAAAGTGGGAAGTAAAAATAAGCTCAAAAGATTTAGAGAAAACGAAACGTTTTCCAACGTTTATCAGCCAACGCGAGATGAGCTGGTTACTAGTGAGTTTCCAATAAAAGGCAATTGGAATACTGAAGTGTTTAAAAATGATCATCCGCTAGCATTGGAACTGGGTTGTGGTAAAGGCGAGTACACCATCGAATTGGCAAAACGCTATCCTCATAAAAATTTCATCGGAATTGATATTAAAGGCGCACGTTTTTGGAGAGGAGCAAAGACAGCGGTTGAAGACGGTATTCCCAATGCGGCCTTTTTAAGAACGCAAATAGAGCTTATCGATCATGCTTTTGCTGAACATGAAGTGGATGAAATTTGGATTACCTTTCCAGATCCGCAAATAAAATACAAGCGTACGAAGCACCGTATGACCAATGCGGCGTTTTTAGAACGTTACAAATCCATCCTAAAACCTGAAGGTGTGGTGCACTTAAAAACGGATAGCGAATTTATGCATGGCTATACTTTAGGGT
>Ga0114916_1000274_pt1 | contig 36973 bp, 36 predicted proteins | sample MalvirAntarct_66_FD_83501 | JGI IMG/M metagenome (GOLD analysis project Ga0114916, IMG submission 83501) | Marine viral communities from the Global Malaspina Expedition - Malaspina viral metaG Antarct_66 | ecosystem: Environmental > Aquatic > Marine > Oceanic | place: West Anvers Island... | reverse complement strand
GAAATTCGTGTTTTCTCTAGAATATTTTGTGAGACAAATATGTGAACAAAATTCTGAAAAAAAAAATCAATTGCTATTGAATTTGCAGTATTTTTTCCCCATGTTTAAATCCTGATCAAATTACAAAAAATAAACCAAAGAAACATGTCAAATCCTTTATTTAATGATGAAATTGAACTAAGAGTGCGTTATGGCGAAACGGACCAGATGGGGATTGTCTACTACGGAAATTATGCCCAATATTTTGAGGTCGGACGTGTCGAATGGCTAAGAAAATTAGGGGTTTCTTATAAAAAAATGGAGCAAGATGGGTTGATGCTTCCGGTGCGTAAATTGACGGTAGAATTCAAAAGGCCAGCGCTTTATGATGACTTAATTAAAGTGAAAACCCAATTGGTAAAATTGCCTTCCGCGAGCATAGAATTTGACTATGAAATTACCAATCAGAAGGGTGAAATTTTGACCTCAGGAAACACTGTTTTGGTGTTTATGGATGTTCATAAAAATCGACCTACAAGATGTCCAAAATACCTTTTGGACAAATTACAGAATTAGTCATGCAACACGTTCACTTTGACGCCGAAAATGGAATCAAAAGCATCCAAAACCTCTTTTGATTTTTTAAGTCGGACTGATATGATGATAGTACAGTCGAGCTCTAAAGTTTGTGATTTGATTTTTAAATTCTTTTCCTTGATGACCCGCATCACTTTATTCATGTCTTTATACTCAAATTTGAGCTGAATGTCTTGATTGATGGTTCGGGTCACAATCTTAGAAGCTTCCAAAGCCATTTGTGCGGCAGTTTTATAAGCTGATATGAGTCCGCCCACACCCAATTTAACCCCTCCAAAATACCGGACCACCACAATGAGTACGTTGGTAACATCAAAAGATTGTAGTTGTCCGTAGATGGGCATGCCCGCGCTATTGTTGGGTTCGCCATCATCATTGGCTCTAAATTGGTACTCATTTTCTGATTTACCAATTTGGTAAGCATAACACCAATGTCTGGCCGAATGGTGTTGTTTCTTTAAATCTTCAAGGTGAACTTTTACCGCCTCCTCTGATGTCACTGGAAATGCATAGCCAAAGAACTTGCTGTTTTTATCCTTAAATAGCACTTCTTCCGAAGCTTTGGTAATGGTTTTATAGGTGTCTTTTTCTGTCATTTCAAGCAAAAGTTACTAAATATATGGCAATAAGTGCCAATCCTATGCCCATCCAATTTTTCTTGGTGAGATGTTCTTTAAATGCCCAAAGGCCTATAAGTGTCGAAAGCATCACAATGGCGACATTGTTAATCGTGAAAAATGTTGAGCTCTCCATTTGGGGCACTTGGAGCGATTTGATGATAAAATATAAGGAAGCGTAATTAGCTAGGCCCAAAACCAGTCCGCCAATCAAGCTTTTCTTATCTAATTGTATGTCGTTTTTGAGTTTTTTAACCGCTAAAATTAAAATCCCGATAACCCCGGCAAAACCAAAGACACAAGCTGAAAACAGGATCACGTTTTCTTCGGAAATTGAGGTGTTCTGGAGGTGGTTAATATAGGTGTCACTGAGGCCTGACCCGAAGAACAATAAAAGTGGCCAAGCCAGATTTTTCTTAAAATTAACACTTGTCTTTGATTTGATAGAAACGAGATACACTGAAATCAAGGCGAGTACAATGCCGATGAGCTTTTGATAGCCTGCGCTCTCCTGATAGAGAAACATCCCGGCAATAATAGGGATGACGACACTCATTTTTGAGGCGACAGACACAACCGAAAGGCCATTTTTTTGCGCAGTCCAGGCCATTAGGGTAAACAGCCCTATAAACATGGAGCCTACAAGAACACTTCCCCAAAACCATTCAGACGCCACAACTTCCGTTACCCCCATGTAGTTTTGATTGGCAATAATTCCAAAAACAAACGCAACAATATAATTGACCACTATAGTTTGGAAAGTGTTGACCTCAAATTTTTGCAGCAATTTAAAGATAACTACAATCAATAAGGAGGCTACAATGCTGAGGACTACATACATCAAAACAACTCGCTTTTAGTAGAGAAGAGCGTGGTAATGTCGTCAGTTTCAGGATTAATGTGCCAAGTGTGTATGCCTAATTGGGCGGCAGAAATGATGTTTTCTTCTGTATCATCGATAAACAAGGATTCTTCGGCCTTGATGTTGTTTTCGTTTAATACAAATTCATAAATGTTAGGATTTGGTTTGCGCAATTGTATTTCATGCGACAAATATAAGGCGTCAAAGTTGTCTTTAAACTCTTCAAAAAAGCCTACATTTTCCTTAATCCAATTGATGTGCAATTCGTTCGTATTGCTCAATAAAATAAGTTTGTATTTATTTTCGGCAGCCAATTGCTGTACATATTCCAAGCGGTGGTTTGGGAAATCCCTTAAAATGTAATTCCAAGTCCCTACAATCTCATCTTCGTCCAGATGAGGAAAATTATCACTATAAAATTCCACAAATTCTTCTGTACTCATTAAACCCTGTTCGTAGAGGACGTTGATCGCATTTATTTCCTCAGAGAGCGTGTCCATTCCAAACAAATTAAGGGCTCTTTCCATCGCGCCTTTTTTATCGAGGTTGATAAAAACATCGCCAAAATCAAATATTAAATTCTTAATCATTTACAATTATTTTTAAAGTATCGTCTAATAAGTTCTGTTCCAAACATAATTTGCCTGAACATTGTGGTGCTTTTGTGCCTGCTCCAAAAATTGTTGGTCCGATAAATACGCGGGCTTCATCCCAAAGATTTTCATCTATAAAGGTTTGTAAGGTATGCCGTCCACCTTCAATGATGACTGAATTGATACCGTTCGCATAAAGGATATTACAGATTTGTTGCGCAATGCTTTCCTTTAAATTCCAATCTAAAAATTCAAAACTTATATTGGTGGTTTCTGAAACTTCTGACGTGGGCTGTTCCGAAATAGTGATGGTTTTTGTTTTTCCATCAAATACCGTAGCATCACTAGGAAGTCTGCAGTGTCTGTCTAAAACTATGCGAATAGGATTCTTTCCGGTCCAATCTCTTACCGTCAAACTCGGATTGTCTTCCAACACCGTATTGGTGCCCACCAAAATGGCTTGTTCTTCAGTACGCCACTTATGCACCAATTGTCTCGAAAGTTCATTGGTGATCCACACTGGTTTTTTTTCGTTTTTAAATTGTGGCGCTATAAAGCCATCTGTGGTTTCTGCCCACTTTAAAATGACATACGGACGTTGTTTATTGTAAAAGGTAAAGAAACGCTTATGGTGCGCTTTTACATCATCTTCTAGAATTCCAACAACAACTTCGCAGCCTGCAGCCTCAAGCTTAGCAACACCTTTCCCCGCTACCTTGTTATGGGTGTCAATCGTGCCAATAACAATTTTTGGGATCTTATGTGCAATAATAGCATCAGCACATGGCGGAGTTTTTCCGTAGTGGGAGCAAGGCTCCAACGTGACATACAGTGTTGATTTTGAGAATAAAGAGTGGTCTTTAACGCTATTAATGGCGTTAACCTCGGCATGAGCGCCCCCAAACGGACTCGTAAAGCCTTCGCCGATAATCTTGTTTGCATGCACAATGACGCATCCCACCATTGGGTTGGGGGCTGTGGTTCCCAATCCGTTTTTGCCGATGTCAATGCAACGTTTTATATATTTTTCATGTATATTCACTCCCAATAATTAGCGCTGCAAAAATAACATAATATCGTGAGCAAAGCCCCCATCCTGATCAGAGAAATAAAAACGGAAGATGATGCACAAGTGGCAGCAGTCATTCGTGCCGTATTGGTTGAAATGGGAGCGCCAAAAGTGGGGACTGCATATGCTGATGAGGCATTAGATGTCATGACCGCTACCTATGCTCAAAATGATCGCGCCTATTTTGTGGTCGATGAGGGGGGGGAAATTATTGGAGGTGCGGGCGTAGCGCCTCTCGAAAATTTTGAAGATGCTATTTGCGAACTGCAGAAAATGTATTTTTTACCGGAGGCGAGAGGGAAAGGTCTTGGCGCTAAGATGATGGCCATCTGTCTGGAAAAAGCAAAATCTCTAGGCTACGACAAATGCTATTTAGAAACGTTACCCTATATGACAGACGCTACAAAACTTTACGCTACATCTGGCTTCCAAAATTTAGACGCTCCATTAGGTGATACAGGACATTATGCGTGTAATGTTTGGATGATAAAAACTCTATGATGCTATTAAAAACCTTACGAGAACACTTTTACACGTCTTTAGAACAAGACTATCCAGAAACCGAAATTCAAGCGTTTTTTAATATATTGGCGGATTGTTTTTTGAAATTAAAAGGGTTTGAAATTCCTTTACATCTCTACGCCTCCATTTCGGGCAAGAAAATTGAAAAGTTTGATCAGGCGATTAAGCGTCTTAAAAAACAAGAACCCATTCAATACATTATTGGTACAACCGAATTTTATGGGCTTCCGTTTAAGGTGAATGAACACACCCTAATACCAAGACCAGAAACTGAGGAATTAGTAAACCTGGTTTTAGACGCAACGACAGAGAAAGATGTTATTTCCATACTCGATATCGGAACCGGTACGGGCTGCATTGCCATCTCTTTAGCGAAAAACAAACCAGATGCTTCAGTGTATGCCATTGATGTAAGTAAAAAAGCATTGGCAGTTGCAAAAATTAACGCTAAGCTGAACGAGGTGAACACGAAATTTATGGAAGTGGATATTCTTAATTGGGAAGAGTCTTCTTTTATGCTAGATTTTGAGCCCAAGACCTTTGATGTGATTGTGTCCAACCCGCCTTACGTCAGGGAATTGGAGAAAGCTCACATGAGTGCCAATGTATTAAAACATGAACCTGCACTAGCTTTGTATGTAGAAGACACTGACCCGCTTATTTTTTATAGCGCAATCACCAATTTTGCCACGATCTATCTCAAAGAGAATGGATGTCTGTTTTTTGAAATCAACCAATATTTAGGAGCAGAAATGGTGCAATTACTTGAAAAGTCCGGATTTGCAAGTGTAACCCTGCAAAAGGATATTTTCGGAAATGATCGCATGGTGTCTGGGGTAAAAAAGAGTCTCGTTATAAATGATCGTCAGGATCAATAAACTCATTTAGGGTTTTAATTTTTACATCCTTTAACGAGATCGCTTCCGTTGTGAAATCAATCCGAAGGGTTTGCTTGGGGAGCAAATCGAAAAAATTATCACTGAAATGTCCTGGTGAATCGCTGTGTAAAAACAACCCTTTCTGAAGTGTGTTAGACGACACTGCAATAATAAAACCGCTATCGGTTTTAGTAATTCGTTTCTTAATTTCTCCCTTCTGAAGTTTTAAATTTTTTGGTCTGTCTAAATAATAATAGGCAATTTCATCATTAAAAGTGGTCACTACCACCACGCTGTTTTTATCAAAAATTAAATTCTTCAAATCGAGCACATGCTTAAGCTCACTACTGTTTTTCGCTACGGTTATGTTTTTGTCAACCGACCACAATTGGTTGCCGTTAAAGTCTAAAATTTGTATCTGAAGTGTCCCTTGTTGCGCTTGCAATTTATCGTTGATGATGTAGGTTTTTAAAGTGTCATTCTTGGCATAAGACGAGATCAATACGTTTTTAAACGCTTTTTTTGTGAAATAATGCAGGGCTTTCCAATTCCCCAAATAATCTAAACTCGCCCAAGAAACTGACGGCCACACGTCATTCAATTGCCAATACAAGGTACCCATCGTATACGGTCGCGCTCGGCGGTGGGCTTCAAATCCTTTAGTCATGCCATAAGCCTGCAGCAACTGACCCATATAAACATAATCTTCAGGCTGGTCAGGAACAGGAAAATCGCGTTGCATATAGTCTTTAATCAACTGAAAACCTCGGGGATGCTTTTGATGCGATAAAAACCCAGTTGAAGCTAATTTGATGTCTTCGAATTGATTGATAAATCGCATCACTTCGTAACTTGGAAAGCCTTGAAATCCGAATTCGCTCATAAATCTTGGCACATTTTCTTCTAAATACTCAAACGGATACGCGCTATGCCAAAGCCACCAATCGTGAGCATCTCCTTCGGTTTTGTACAAGGGGTCTAAACGCCCGTGCTTTGGTGAGCTTTCCCAATAGTCAGTGTTAGTATGCGATTTAACGATGTTAGGCAGCATCGTATCAAAGACCTTTAAATAGTTGTCCCAGATTTCTGTTTTTTCAGCTTCTGAACGTCCGCGTTGCCAACCCCAGTTATGCCAAGCTTCATTATTTTCGTTATTGCCGCACCATAAGGCAATTGAAGCATGGTTGCGCAGTCGTTTCACGTTATCTAGTGCTTCCTGTTTCACGTTTTCTAAAAATTCAGCATCTCCAGGATACATTGCACAAGCAAACATAAAATCTTGCCAAACCAGGATGCCTTTTTTATCGCATAAGTCGTAAAACAAATCATCTTCATAAATGCCACCACCCCAAACCCGGAGCATGTTCATATTGGCATCCACCACGTTTTGGGTGAGTTGTTCATAATGGGCAGGAGTGACCTGATCTTGTAAACTGTGTTGCGGAATGTAATTGGAACCTTTCATAAACACATCTACGCCGTTCACTTTAAAATAAAAGGATTGGCCAATACTGTCTTTTTCAGAAACAAGCGCAATGGTCCTGATTCCTTTTTTTACTGAAATGGTGTCTAAGGTTTTTCTGTTTTGTTTAGCGATGATTTTAATGTCGTATAAATAGGGCGTACCTAAATTATGCGGCCACCATAATTCTGGGTTTTCAATCTGAAATTTTAGGTCAGAAGGGTTAGTTGTGGTAACTTCAGAATTCAAGTTATCATTCACATAAATTTCATAGGTCATAGGTTCTTTAACTGAACTAGTGACCTCCAAGTCCACTCTAAATGTGGCCAGGTCTTTTGAGAGCTCCGTTTGTTCAATATAAATATCTCGAATTTTATAATCGTTCCAAGCGGTGAGGGTGATAGGTCTCCAAATCCCTGAGGTATTCAATACCGGACCCCAATCCCAGCCGTACTGAAACTGTGCTTTTCTGGTAAAAATCCGGTCGCCTTCGGGTAATTCATAAGGCAATTTCGCTTTTGCCAGCGTTTCATAAGTGGAAGTTTTCTCAAAAATGATGTGTAGATAATTATCTTTCTTCAACAGTTTCGATACTTCAACGTTAAACCTGCGAAAAGCGTTATTAGATTTCAGAATAATGCTATCGTTTAAATACACTGTGGCATACGTATCCAACCCTTCAAAGTTGATCTCAATATGTTTTTTGTTGAGCACTGTATTGTCTAATTGAAATTCTGTACGGTACTCCCAATCAGTGTCTGAAATCCATTGCAATTCCAAGGCATTGCTGCCAATAAAAGGATCTTTTATAAAATTGTTTCTAAAGAGATCAGAATGTACATTCCCGGGGACAATGGCTTTAGACCACGTCGAATCGGTATGGTTTTTAAATTGCCAATCGCTCGTTAGTACAATGGTTTCTGGTACAGTTTCCTGTTGACAACCATAACTTAATACTAGTATGAAGAAAAATAGAAAACGGTTAATCATTGATAAGCTGTAGCATTGACCGAATCATTTCGGGATTGGAAGCCATTTCTTGCCCATCGTTCAAAAATTTTGGTGTGTTCATAGCGACCGGGGCAGAAGTCAGGACTTCTGGCAAAAGTACGGCAGAACAATGCACTTCGGTAAACCCGGCGCCCTTAAAAATGAGAATATTATTTCTATTGATTCCAGATCCAGGAAGTATGATCAGTTGCTCCTCCGCCATTTTCTGTAATTGGTTTAAGATTAAAAACCCGTTTTCAGCTGAACTGCACTGGCCCGAGGTTAATATCCGGTCTACTTTAAGCTCCTTCAAGGTCTCTAAAGCTTCAAACGGATTTGGAGTCCAATCAAATGCGCGATGAAAGGTGAATGCCATAGGCTTTGCTAACGCAATAAGGTGTTGGGTACGCTCTACATCTATCGTATGGTCAAGATGTAATACTCCAGATACAATCCCTTCACACCCTAATTCTTTACACAATTGTATATCCTGCTTCATAATTTCAAAATCGGCGTCAGAATAAGTGAAATTACCACTTCGGGGTCTGATCAGTACAAATACCGGAATGGAGAGTTCTTTCATCACTTTCTTAAGCAGTCCGTACGATGGAGTCACACCACCAACAGCCAGTTCTGAGCACAACTCAATACGATGTGCACCGGCGTTTTGTGCAGTTAAAGCGGATTGGAAATTGGAAGCGCAGATTTCGAGTTGCATAACATGTGAGAATTAGAGGTGATATCCGTTGAATTTGGATAGACTACCAAAGTTCGGGAATTTTAGAGAGATACAGAATAGTTTCCGCTCAATTTAATTTTTCAAAGCGAATTTTTCTGTAACCATCCATTTTAAGATCACCTAACAATACATTCTATACAAGTAACCGGGAAGATTTGTGAAAAACTGCTGATAAAAACTAGACTGCTTTCTGTGCTTCTGAAAGTCATTTTAGTATCTTAGAGGTCTCAAAAACGGAGACAAAAGCACAACCTATTTTTCAATGGACTTCATGGATATTCAACAACAAATTTTACAACTTCGCGATGCGCTGAATCAGCATAACTACAATTATTATGTCTTAGACAAACCTGTGATCAGCGATTATGATTTTGACCAAAAGTTAAAGGAGTTGCAAGCATTAGAGGATGCCCATCCGGAGTTTGCTGATGCCTATTCTCCAACCAAACGTGTGGGTGGCGACATTACCAAAAACTTTAATACGGTTGTACATGAGCATCGGATGTATTCTCTGGATAATTCCTATTCTAAAGAGGATTTGTTAGATTGGGAAACCCGTGTCAAAAAGGCAATCGATGGCGACATACAGTTTGTTTGCGAGCTAAAGTATGATGGCGCCTCCATCAGTTTGACCTATGATGATGGTGTGTTAAGCAAAGCGGTAACCCGCGGCGATGGGGTTCAGGGTGATGATGTGACCGCAAATATTAAGACGATTCGTTCAGTTCCCTTGCGTTTAAAAGGCGATTATCCTCCAAAATTTGATATCAGAGGAGAAATTGTGTTGCCATTTGATGGTTTTCATAAAATGAATGAAGAACGCATTGAAATAGGTGAGGAACCCTACCGAAATCCAAGAAATACTGCTTCTGGAAGCTTAAAACTTCAGGATAGTGCGGAGGTGGCCAAACGTCCATTGGAATGTTTGCTCTACAACATCACTGGTACTAATTTAAATATTTCTACCCAATTTGAAGGTTTGGAAAAGGCAAGACAATGGGGATTTAAAGTGCCTCAAGCTGCAGTTTTAACCAATTCGATTGCTGAGGTTTTAGAATTTATTGAGTATTGGAATATACACCGACATGAACTGCCGTATGAAACCGATGGAGTGGTAGTGAAAATTAATGATTTACACCAACAGGACGAATTGGGATACACAGCAAAAGCGCCACGTTGGGCTATTGCATATAAATTTAAAGCCGAACAAGTTTCTACACGACTTAACGAAATTACCTACCAAGTAGGACGGACAGGAGCCATTACACCTGTGGCTAATTTAGAGCCGGTGGAATTGGCGGGAACCACAGTAAAACGCGCGTCACTTCACAATGCTGATCAAATTGAAAAACTGGACATCAGGGAAGGGGATGAGGTTTTTGTAGAAAAAGGTGGAGAAATCATTCCAAAAATCATTGCGGTCGATTTTTCGAAGCGTCCAGAAAACTCTCAACCTACACGGTATATAGAAAATTGTCCTGAATGCGGCACGACACTCGTAAGAACACTTGGTGAAGCACTGCATTATTGTCCTAATTATAACGGGTGTCAACCTCAAATTGTCGGACGTATCCAGCATTTTATTTCCAGAAAAGCGATGGATATTGAAGGACTGGGTGGCGAAACGGTAGCCTTGCTGGTAAAGGAGAACCTGATTAATGATTATTCTGATTTGTACACCTTAACTAAGGCGCACGTGATTCCTTTGGAACGTATGGCAGAAAAAAGCGCAGACAATCTTATCAATGGCATTGCCGCATCAAAAGCTATTCCTTTTGAACGGGTGTTATATGCTTTAGGCATTAGATATGTTGGAGAAACCGTGGCGAAAAAACTGGCGAAACATTACAAAAACATTGATCATCTGAGTCGAGCGACGGTACTAGAGTTGGTGACTGTTGACGAAATAGGAATCCGAATCGCGGAAAGTGTGGTAGAATTCTTTGCTTCAGAAAAAAACAGAACTATTATACAGCGCTTAAAAGATTTTGGGGTGCAATTGGAAATTTCATCGGAACAATTGGCCAATCAGACTAATAAATTAGAAGCTAAGGCTTTTGTAGTGTCAGGAGTTTTTGAGTCGGTTTCCAGAGATGAATTAAAAAAACTAATAGAAGATAATGGGGGGAAAGTGGCGAGTTCCATTTCATCCAAAACCAGTTATATCATAGCAGGAGATAATATGGGGCCGAGCAAAAGAACTAAGGCGGAGCAACTGAAAATCCCAATCATTACGGAGTATGATTTTTTAAATCTTATAGAGTAAAACTCCTACAATTACTGGATTACTATCGGTGAAGTGTTTATTTTTTTCGGCCAATTGTCAATTTGATCAATTATTTTTTATATTTGTTCGAATTATAAGAACTAAAAGATGCTAGTAAATAAAATTTTAAAAAGTGCGTTAATCGCGCTTTCACTGGTTTTTCTTGTACTTCAAATTTGCCAATATGAATTGGAAGCGACAGGCCTACGCGTATTGCTGCTTCTCCTTCTTACCACTTTATATTGTCATAATGTTAAACATTCGCACATTTTATTTTTTTCATTTTTGGTAGCTTTTGGCATTGCAGAAATTTTGAATTTTATTATTTGGGTCATTCCATCTTTATCAAGAAATCACATTGGTTACATTTACTTTACTGCAAATTCCATCTACATCATATCTTACGCACTGTTGATCATGCATATGTTACGTTCAATGCCATTATTGGAAATTATTAAAAAATTTCCGTATCATGTCCTTATTATGCTTATTCTGGATGTCCTGTGTGTTACGGTTATAACCGGTACAACGCCCAGCCGTTTATCTTTTGCCGAGTATTCTATGGAATTAATTTATAATGCTGTGATCATGCTGTTATTGACCGTGGCGTTCATTAACTACATTCATAAAGAAGATAAGAAATCCATCAATTTATTAATGGGCTCTATACTGATCGTGTTCTCAGAAGTGATCCAATTGGCATATTTTTACATTACTCAAATTAATTTGCTGAATATTTTTTATTCCTTGTTTTTGGTGCTGGCATTTATGTTTTTTTATCTGCAATCTATGCTGTCCTACGACTCACATGAAGACCGTCGTTTGCATGAAGACATATTATAGTAATTAGTTGGACAAGCTATCACGCTACTCCATTTCTAGAAAGGTCTTAACAATTCCCCTCCCTACTTCGTTAAAAAGCCTTAGGCCACAATCTAAAAGGTAACGTCTCATCTACTAATCAATATAGAGAAACTTTAAGATACTTTTAACAATAAACTCGATGAAATGTCATAAAGATGCGTTGAAATTCAAATTATTTGTTATATTTGTCAGACCTACTTAACCTAATTTATAATGCACAGATGGCATGCCTTATTGCCCAATTGGGCAATCTTCACACTGTTGGCTCTCATTGTGGTGTTCAACCTCATTTCTTATCATTTTCAGAATGAGATATTCTCTAATATCATAAGTTTAGCTTTAGTACCTGTATTATTTGGGGTTTATTTCTTTAAGCAGCGGATAATGGCCAATGTATTTCTTACCGCGTTCCTGCTTTATTTTTTGGGAATTGTATTCACTGTAGATGATACCCATATCTTATCCGCCAAATTTTCTGAATCTTGCTTTTTAGGAGCCTATGCCTTACTGATTTTTGTGATGATTGGACGGCTCAAGCACGTCAAATTTGAAGGCCTAATTTCTTGGTACCTGATTGTAGTTGTGTTTATTAATGCTTACTTAATGTACACTATGTTTGCGAACGTTCAAGGCAATTTAATTGATAGTGTGCTCCTAACTTTGGGCATTTCTAAAGGTGTGGCTTTGTTAGTGATGGCATTTTTGGCCTTTGCCATCTACCTAAGTAAAGAAAGCACACAGTCCATCATCTTTTTAAGCATGGTGTGCTGCTTTGCTTTTGTGGATGTTTTAAGTTTTACTACAGACCTGTATATTCAGTATTGGCTGTTTGAAGTGTTTGCGAAAACTTTGCAAGGAATTGGTTTACTTCTTTTGTGTGTTTACGTATATAACCACCAAAGCTATATGAATCAAGGTCATATCAAAGAAGACCCTAGACCAATTGCAGAATCCAATCAATTAACTGCTTAAAATTAGACTAAAATAGACACGCCTTCAGCCGATTTGTTTTTTGCATCGTCAAAGTAAAAATCGATTTTCCCAAGGTTAATTCCAAAACATCCCACCTGATTTACCAAAACATTCTTGTCCACACTGTTTTTTACGATAGTGGGTTTTGGGAGAAAAGTATGCGTATGGCCTCCTATAAATAGATCGATGTTTTTGGTGCGCTTTGCCAAAGAAAGATCACTCGGTTTTTGATCGTTATTTTTATAGTGGTATCCTAAATGCGATAAGCAAATAACCAAATCGCATTTTTCATTTTCTTTTAGGGTGCGAGCCATATCTTGTGCAATTTCAACCGGATCAAGATATACTGTTTCTTTATACATTTGTTTGTCCACCAATCCCGCAAGTTCAATCCCCAAACCAAAAACGCCAATCTTAATTCCGTTTTTCACAAAAATCTTATAAGGTTTTGCATGGGTATCCATGATAGTGTTCGAAAAGTCGTAATTGGCACTTACAAAATCAAATTTGGCGTGGGGCAATTGCGCATATAAACCTTCCAAGCCATTGTCAAAATCATGATTTCCAATTGTCGCTGCATCGTATTTTAACATGCTCATGAGTTTGAATTCGAGTTCTCCCCCGTAATAATTGAAATACGGGGTGCCTTGAAAAATATCACCAGCATCCAATAAAAGCGTATGCGGATTTTCAAGCCTAATCGATTCGATTAAAGTAGCACGTCGCGCAACCCCACCTTGGTTAGGGTTTCTACCATTCTCCGGTCCGAAAGCGTCAATATGGCTATGTACATCATTGGTATGAAGAATGGTGATTTTTTTAGGAGCACTTGAAAATGACTGTAAACCTAATCCTCCCAGACCTATAACGGCTGATGCTGCTGTTGTTTGTTGAATGAATTCTCTTCTTTTCATAACTTCAAATAAATATAAATTATAGAATGGGGGAATTAGTCTTGTAATTGAATAAATCGATCATCTGCCACAGGATTGATGGTATCCGTTTTCATGAAGTAATTCGTTAAGGCATTTCTGATTTTATAATCCAATATGATCACCGCTTCGCTGCCTTTAAAAAAGTCCATCCCATCACCACCGTTAATTAGATAATCATTCGTCGCGATATTATAGGTTTTAGTGAAATCAATGGGTTGGTCATTAATGGCACTTTCAATAACCTTACCCTCTTTATCCAGGAGGATTTTCAATTTTGAAATAGGATGCGCTCGTTTCGCCTTGGAGAGATACTCCAGAAGTTCCTGAACCTGTGCTCCAGGTAATTTAGAAACTACGATAGAGTTCTCAAACGGCATTATTTCATAAGCAGTTCTTTTAGAAATAGGGCCTTTGGAGATGATGGAACGAATCCCACCATGGTTTAAAAGCACAAAATCAATATGCTCTCCGGTTCTTTTAAAAAATACCGGATCTGATTCTTCATACACGATGTCTGCCATCAAGTTGCCAATAGCAGTATTAAGATGGCCATCACTTTTAGAATAGGTATCTACTGCATAGCCTAAAATACTGTCCAAATCTTTATTAATGTGTTCTCTGTAAGGTTTTACAAACCTCTCAATAGCAGCATCGGCCTGCAAGCTGTCGGTAATGTTAACATTTCTACCTTCAATTTTGTAAACATCAGTTGGTGTCTTACAAGAGAAGCTTAAAAGCAGTCCCAAAGCAAAAAAAAGATTTCTAAATTTCATTGAATAACTTATAAAATGTTAATTGATAAATGTGGCGTGTTTAGTACCTTTGTGAAAACAAAAGTAAATGATTTTAAAGGCATTTAGAGAAAAATCAATTCAAAAATACACGAACGGATTGTTAAACTCTAAAACTGTTGCCGTTAGTGACAACAAACTAGAATCCGTTGGAGTAATTGTTGATGGAAGTGAATTTTCTGATGTTGAAGCTTTTAAAACTTATTTCAATGATTTGGGCGTGCAGCTTCCTAAAATTAAAATCATAATTTTTGCTGAGGGTGATAAAAAAAACGATAAATTATCTGACAATTACTTCAGTAAAAAAGATTTTGGTTGGAACGGTTGTGTGAAGCGCTTGGAATTACAAAAGTTTATAGATACGCCTTTTGACGCCCTCCTCTGCTTTTATAAAAATGAAGCTTTAGAATTGAAGATGGCCACCGCCGCATCTAAAGCAGATTTTAAAATTGGCTTATCTAATATTGATGACCGTTTGTACGATTTTATATTGAACGTCAATACGGATCAATTTGAGGTGTTTAAATCAGAATTAAAAAAGTACTTAATTATTTTAAATAAAATATAATGACTAATTTTCTTGGAACGGGTGTCGCCCTAATCACACCGTTTAAACCGGATTTGAGTATTGATCATCAAGCGCTTGCTACTATTGTTAATTACAATATTGATAATGGCACTGACTATTTGGTTATTTGTGGGACCACTGCAGAAAGTGCGACCCTTTCAAAACAGGAAAAGAAGGATGTTACAGACACCATTAAGAAGGCTGCAACTGGGAGAGTACCCTTAGTGCTGGGGATTGGTGGAAATCATACCATGGCAATCATCGAAGAAATTAAAACTACAAATTTTGATGGAATTGATGCAATTCTGTCGGTGTCACCTTATTACACTAAACCAACCCAAGAAGGTATTTATCAGCATTTTAAGGCAATTGCCGAGGTTTCACCAAAACCAATAATTCTTTATAATGTACCGGGGCGTACCGCATCCAACATGTTGCCAAAAACTACCTTGCGGTTGGCTAATGATTTTGAGAACATCATCGGGATAAAGGAGGCCGGGAATAATGTAGGACAGTATTTGCAATTATTAAAAGACAAGCCGGATGATTTTTTGATTATTTCAGGAGATGATGATTTGGCATTAGGCGTCGTGTTAGCCGGTGGGGCAGGAGTGATTTCTGTTTTGGGACAGGCGTTGCCTCAGGACTTCAGTAAAATGATCCGTTTAGGATTGGAAGGTAAAGCCAAAGAAGGATATGCCATCCATTTTCAATTGATGGAAATGACATCTTATATTTTTGAAGAAAACAATCCTGCTGGTATTAAAGCGGTGTTTGAAGCACTCGGAATATGTGGTGCTACCGTACGATTGCCGTTGGTGGTGGCGTCAGAAGCGCTCAAGTCTAAAATTGTGAAATCTGTGGCACAACTTAAATAGACTATAAACGTTAAATATAACTTAAACGGCTATCTTGCTTGATTGCAACACGTATTTTAGCTTTAAATTTTTTGTTTTATAATACGTTATAAATGTGTACTTTTGCATTCTGTTTAAAAATGTCGACGTACCATTAAAACATAACTTTCATTTATGATCATAATTAATCAGGTATTCCATTTTAAAAACACAAAGAAGAACATTTATTGGATGAAAAACATTTTTTATACTTTATTGATCACAGTAGTACTCTCCTCTTGTAGCGAATATCAAAAGGCTCTAAAATCTGAAGATATTGCCACAAAATTTAAGATGGGAACAGAATTATATGACGCGGGTAAATATGGTAAAGCCAATCGATTGTTCGCACAGATAGTACCACAGTACCGAGGCAAGCCTCAAGCTGAGAAGTTGATGTATATGTATTCCAATTCATTTTATAAGATGAAGGATTACTATTTGGCCGGTTACCAATTTGAGCGTTTTGCTGATCAATATCCTAAAAGTGAAAAAGCAGAAGAAGCATTATTCTTAGGAGCCAAAAGCTTTTATCAATTGTCTCCGGTGTACAGTAAAGAACAAAAGGAAACTAAAACAGCAATTGAAAAGCTTCAGATGTTTATCAATACCTATCCGGATTCAGAATATTTGCCAGAAGCAAATATCCTAATTAAAGAATTGGATTATAAATTGGAAAGGAAAGCATTTGAAATTGCGAAGCTTTACAATCAAATTGCGAATTTCGAATCTGAAGATTATGAAGCGTCCATAAAGGCGTTTGATAATTTTCTTGTAGAATACCCAGGGACAACGTTTAGGGAAGATGCTTTGTATTACAGATTTGATTCTGCGTACAAACTCGGCATCAACAGTATTGAATACAAACGTAAAGGACGTATAGAAACGGCCATTAAATATTACGATGCTTTTTATAAAGCATTTCCAGAATCTCAGTATAGCACTGAAGCTGAAAAAATGAAGAATGAATTGCAAGCTGCCATTCAAACCTATAGTACACAAAGTTAATTTTATATACACGATGGATTTAAAAAAGACCAATGCTCCAGTAAGTTCAATTACGTACAACCGTAATGAAATTGATGCGCCAACAGGAAATATCTATGAGGCCATCTCTGTTATTGCAAGAAGAGCGGAACAAATCAATACAGACATCCGTAGAGAACTTGTTGATAAGTTGGAAGAATTCGCAACTTACAATGATAGTCTTGAAGAGATTTTTGAAAACAAAGAGCAGATTGAAGTGTCTAAATTTTATGAAAAATTACCAAAACCTCACGCGCTAGCAGTTCAGGAATGGTTGGATGATAAAATTTATTTCAGAAACACTGAAGACGATATTACAGAAGCATAAGTAAGATGTCAATTTTAAGCGGCAAACATATACTCCTTGGCATTACTGCCGGTATTGCTGCTTATAAGACAGCAAACCTAGTCAGGTTATTTATAAAAGCAGGCGCACACGTAAAGGTCGTGATGACGCCTGCTTCTAAAGACTTCATTACACCTTTAACACTTTCTACTTTATCTAAAAACCCTGTGTTTTCTTCATTTGTCAATGAAGATGATGAAAATGCTATATGGAACAATCATGTGGAGTTGGGTTTGTGGGCCGATCTATTTATTATTGCTCCAGCCACCGCAAACACCATGGCCAAAATGGCTAATGGCGTTTGTGATAATTTATTAATGGCTACCTATCTCTCAGCCAAATGTCCGGTGTATTTTGCACCTGCGATGGATTTGGACATGTACAAACATGAGAGTATCAAAGCCTCTTTTAAAACACTAAAAAGTTTCGGAAATACCATGATTCCGGCCACTAGCGGCGAACTTGCAAGCGGATTGGTAGGAGAAGGCCGTATGGCAGAGCCTGAAGATATTGTGTCTTTTATTGAGCAAGATGTGTTAGACCAGTTACCTCTTAAAGGTAAAAAAGTATTACTTACCGCTGGTCCCACTTATGAAGCTATTGACCCCGTCCGATTTATAGGGAATCATTCCAGCGGCAAAATGGGTTTTGAAATTGCCAAAGCCGCCGCTAATTTAGGTGCTGAGGTTATTTTAGTTTCCGGACCTACGCACCAGACCGTATCCCACAGTCTTATCAAAGTAATTAAAGTGACCAGTGCAGCTCAAATGTATGCTGCAGCCCATGAACATTTTGAGTCTGTAGACATTGCTATTCTTTCTGCAGCAGTGGCTGATTATAGACCAAAACATGTGTCGGACATCAAGATCAAAAAGAAAGATCCCTCCTTCAGTATTGAATTGGAAAAAACCCAAGACATTCTCAAGTCCTTAGGACAGCTAAAGTCCCATCAATTTCTGGTAGGATTTGCTTTAGAAACGAATAATGAATTGGAGAACGCAAAAGGAAAATTAAAAGCCAAGAATTTAAATTTAATTGTATTAAATTCGTTAAATGATGACGGTGCCGGTTTTGGAGGTGGCACTAATAAAGTGACTTTTATCACCGATACCCATGACATCATTCCCCACGACTTAAAGTCAAAGGAAGACGTGGCCACGGATTTAATGAAGCAAATTATAAAGCAAATCCATGCGTAAATTTATTCTTATACTTTTTTTGGGCTTTGCGTCAATGACGTTTTCTCAGGAGTTGAATTGTAATTTGGTCGTAAATGCGCAGCAAATCGGGAACGAGAATGTACAGGTTTTTAAAACTCTGGAACGGCAGTTAAATGAATTTATCAACAACACCCAATGGACCAATAAAATATACGGACCACAAGAACGCATTGAATGTAGCATGGTCATTAATGTGATGGATTATAATAGTGATTCCTTTCAAGCTACTATTCAAGTACAATCTTCAAGGCCTGTTTTTAATTCTAGTTACAGTACGCCTGTTTATAATTTTAACGACCGGAATTTTACTTTTCAATATTTAGAGTTCCAAAATTTGGTCTATAATCCTACTCAGTTTGAATCGAATCTCGTATCCGTATTGGCATATCATGTTTTTATGATTTTAGGTTTGGATGCTGATACTTTTGCATTGAACGGCGGAGACCCCTATTACCAACAAGCGCAGATCATTACTAACTATTCCCAACAAGGCAATTTTAAGGGATGGAAATTAGAGGACGGACAGCAATCGCGTTTCGCCCTTATTGATAATGTTTTGTCGCCTACCTTTAAGGAATTCAGAACCGTTATGTATGATTACCACCGCAACGGATTGGATGTCATGGCTGAAAATGATAAAAAGGCAAAAGAAACTATTGCCGATGTTTTTGATGATCTTTCAACTATGAACAATAGACGTCCCAATTCCTTTTTAATGCGGGTCTTTTTTGATGCTAAAGCAAATGAAATCATGGATATCTTTAGCGGCGGACCTAAAGTGAATGTGACAGAGATCAAGGATATTCTCAATAAAATAGCACCTACACATGCGGTCAAATGGCGTGCAATTAAGTTCTAACAATTCTTTTTTGATTTGCCCAGGTTGGCGTTGTAAAAATTTTATATTAACTCACTCAAACCTCAAACCTCAAACCTAACAATGCTTAAAGCTCTTTTCATAAAAAATTATGCATTAATTGATAGCCTTCAGGTGCAGTTTACTAACGGATTGACTATTATAACTGGAGAAACTGGTGCCGGGAAGTCGATTCTTTTAGGCGGCTTATCCCTTATTTTAGGAAAACGTGCAGATTTGAGCAGTGTTAAAAATCCGTCAGAAAAATGCGTGATAGAGGCCACTTTTGATGTTGCGAACTACAATTTAACATCGCTGTTTGAAACCGAGGATTTAGATTACGAACCCCAAACCATTATCAGACGGGAAATTCTTCCTTCAGGAAAATCGAGAGCTTTCGTTAATGATACGCCTGTAAACTTAGACAGTCTTCAGGTTTTAGGGGCGCACTTGTTGGATATTCATTCCCAACACCAAACGCTGCAGTTAACCAATGACGATTTTCAATTTCAGGTTATTGATGCTTTAGCCAGCAATAGCAGTTTACTCCAAGATTATGCTCAACAATTACAGCGTTTTAAACGTATAAAGACCGAATTAAAAAAACTTCAAAACCAAAAAATTGAAGCCGCCAAAGCGCTAGATTATAACTTGTTTTTACTTAAAGAATTGGAAGAAGGCAATTTGGTAGACGGCGAGTTGGAAGCATTAGAAGAAGAATACGAAACACTTAATAACATTGAAGAAATAGGGGAGCGTTTAACCACGACCCATGAGTTATTGGGCAATGTTGAAATAGGAGTCGTCACCCAGCTGACAGAAATTAAAAATCAATTGTCTAAATTGGCCCCTTACGCTGCCGATTATAAGTCAGTGGCCGATCGTGTTGGCAGCAGTTTAATAGAATTGGACGATATATTCGCCGAAATCGAAGCTCTTCAAGAGGCTTTGGAAGCAGATCCTAACCGATTGCAAACCGTCAATTCCAAACTACAGGTTATCAATAACCTGTTGCAGAAACACGGCGTGGCGGAAGTTGTTGAATTGATTCAAATTAAGAATGACCTCACTGAAAATGTAGCGGTTACTGAAAATTTGGATACCGTTATTGCCGACACAGAAAGTGAATTATTGACGGTAGAAAACCAGCTCAATTCTTACGCATCAAAACTACATAAGAATCGGGCAAAAGCTATTCCGGGTTTAATTAAGCAATTGGAAGTGCTTTTGGATACTTTAGGGATGCCAAACGCGCGCTTTAATGTGGAGCTGACCCTGTCTGAAACTTTTTTAAGCAACGGAAAGGATGATCTAAAATTCCTCTTTTCTGCCAATAAGGGCGGACAATTTAATGAACTCAAAAAAGCAGCCTCGGGAGGTGAGTTGTCGCGAATTATGCTCGCTATAAAATCAATTTTAACCAATTACACCCATCTTCCGACGATTATGTTCGATGAGATTGACACGGGAGTTTCTGGAGAGATTTCGAATAAAATGGCGGCCATCATGCGACAAATGAGTACGACGATGCAGGTATTTACGATTACCCACTTGCCTCAAATTGCGGCTAAAGGCGATACCCATTTTAAAGTCTTCAAGGAAGATGTCAATGAGGTGACCCAAACCCAATTGAAACGTTTAAGTCCTGAAGAACGTGTTGTTGAAATTGCACAAATGCTTGGCGGGCTCGATATGTCAAGTTCGGCGATAGAACATGCCAAACAATTGTTGAATTGAAAATTCAGGAAAGATCTACTGTTTTAAGACGATCAGAAGGGGTAGAAGCATTTATATAATTGAAGATTTTCAAATCAAAAACGAGCAATACGTTCAAAGTTTTATTAACTTTGATTCATCAATTGCATAGCATTAAATAAAAAACAATCAGAAACATGGCATACAACTTATTAAAAGGAAAACGAGGAATAATTTTTGGAGCTTTAGATGAGAATTCAATTGCTTGGAAAACTGCAGAGCGGGTGCATGAAGAAGGCGGAACTTTTGTTTTGACCAACGCACCAATTGCAATGCGTATGGGACAAATTGACCAATTGGCAAAAAAGACCGGCTCTGAAATCATTCCTGCGGATGCCACATCGATAGAAGATTTAGAAAATTTAGTTGCTAAATCGACAGAAATTCTAGGCGGTAAAATTGATTTTGTATTACATTCCATAGGCATGTCTGTCAACGTCAGAAAAGGAAAACATTATACGGATCAAAATTACGACTGGACACAAAAAGGAACTGATGTTTCTGCAATGTCTTTTCATAAAGTAATGCAAACACTTTACAAAGCTGATGCGATGAACGAGTGGGGTAGTATTGTAGCCTTAACCTATATGGCTGCACAACGTGTGTTTCCTGATTACAATGATATGGCAGATAACAAAGCATATTTAGAAAGTATTGCTCGTAGTTTCGGCTATTTCTTCGGGAAAGATAAAAAAGTAAGAGTCAACACGATTTCACAATCGCCAACCCCTACAACTGCAGGTCAAGGCGTAAAAGGATTTGACGGATTTATCGCCTATGCCGATAAAATGTCGCCTTTAGGTAATGCAACAGCTTTAGACTGCGCTAATTACACGGTTACCTTGTTTAGTGATCTTACAAAACGCGTCACCTTACAAAACCTCTTTAATGATGGTGGTTTTAGCAATATGGGCGTGAGTAACGAAGTGATGGAAGCGTTTGTAAGAGAATAACTGCTTTAAAATATAGAGAATACCTTAAAACCCTTTCCTGAATTGAAAGGGTTTTCTGTTTAGATACTTCTAAATTCTTAAATTTACATAGCGAAAGTGCGCTCACATTTGTGATCGGATTCGTTACCTTTGTGTGTTATGGAGACCTTGCATTTTTCATTTATCATTCCTGTTTACAACAGACCTGATGAAATTACCGAACTTTTGGAAAGTTTTACAAGACTGAAGGGTAAGGTGGCCTATAGCATTTACATTATTGAAGATGGCTCCACAATGTCTTCAGAAGAGCGTATCAAACACTTTGATACATTGCCGGTTTACTATTATGACAAAGAGAATTCAGGTCCTGGAGATTCAAGAAACTACGGCATGTCTCGAGCTCAAGGTAATTATTTTATCATTCTAGATTCTGATGTGTTACTACCTGAAAACTACCTTATGGTTGTCCATAAAAGACTGATGGCAAACTATACGGATTGTTATGGTGGTCCTGATGCAGCTCATGCTTCATTTTCAAAACTTCAAAAGGCCATTAATTTTACCATGACTTCAATTTTAACTACTGGTGGTATCCGAGGTGGCAAGGCCTCAGAGAAATTTCAACCCCGAAGTTTTAATATGGGAATTTCCTTAAAAGCATTTAAAGCTACCGGAGGGTTTGGAACCATTCACCCGGGTGAAGATCCTGATTTATCCTTACGGCTCACCAATTTAGGGTATAAAACCCAACTTATAAAAGAAGCCTATGTGTATCATAAAAGACGCATCTCTTGGTCCAAATTTTACCAACAGGTTTATAAATTCGGACTGGTAAGACCTATACTTAATTTGTGGCACCCCACTTCTGAACGGTTAATTTTTTGGATGCCAACCTTATTCTCTCTCGGATTCTTACTTAGTTTGGTATTGTTTGTACTTGATGTAAGATGGTTGTTGTACATTTATATACTTTATAGTGGGACCGCCTTTATCATGGCGCTTTTCAGTTCAAAAAGTATAAGCATTGCAATCCTATCCGTGATGGCAATATTTGTGCAATTTTTTGGTTATGGTTATGGCTTTATTAAGTCGACTATAGCACTTAAAGTATTAAAAGAAAATCCCCAACAAAGGTTCCCAAAATTGTTTTTTAAACATGTTCGATATACTTAAAACACAGCTTTCCAGGTCGCTAAAAAGCAGAAAATTAAATGTTTTCGGAGCTTTTTTTGTATTGTCTTTCTGTTTTTGGGCCTTAACTAAGCTTTCCAAAAGTTATACAGAAACCATTGCGTTCGAGATTGTCTATAAAAATGTTCCCGAACAGCATCATGTGGAAATTGACAGTTCTAAGAAAGTAAAAGTGGGAGTGAAGGCCTACGGGTTTAATCTATTGAGATATTCATTTTTTAAACCCACTCTGCAAATTGATTTTAAAACAGATGTGTCGCTTAAAAATAAATCCTACATCTGGAATGCCAAGCAGAATGTCGCTAAAATCAATGCAAAGTTCAAAAATTCAGTAGATGTTTTGTCCATTCAACCTGACACCTTGCGCTTTCCTTACCAATCCTTAGCGGTTAAGAAAGTGCCTGTAAAAACCAATGTGTCCATTGCGTATGCTTCTGGATATGACATGTCTACAAAACTTCAAGTATTTCCTGATTCCGTGAAGATCATTGGATCAAAAAAAATGATTGCAAAAATCAACGAAGTCACCACCAAACCTTTGGAGTTGAAAAACGTTAACACTAATATTGACAAAACGTTGCAAATTGAACTCACGGATGCGCTAAAGCAGCTGAAGGTCTCTAACAAAAGTGTAACGGTAAAAGGCCATGTTGAAAAGTTTACCGAGGGGACGTTTAACGTGCCGGTCACGATTATCAATTTGCCAGCGGATACCAATATCAATTATTTTCCCAAGACCATTCCCGTGGCCTACAATGTGAGCCTGAACAATTATAAATTGGTCAAACCGTCGGACTTCAGAGTGGAATGCAATTTTAAAGATATTAATAATACTGAAAAATCATTTCTAATTCCGAAATTGGTGAAATTACCAGAAACTGTTAAAAGCGCACGTTTAAAACAGCATAAAGTCGAATTTATTTTAATGCAATAAGCTATGAAAGTCATCGGAATTACGGGAGGAATTGGAAGTGGCAAAACCACCGTTGCCAAAATGTTTCAAGATTTGGGTGTCCCTTTATATATTGCTGACGATAGAGCCAAGCATTTGATGAACACTTCCGAAGTTATTAAAAATGAACTCATAGAATTATTTGGTAAAGAAGCTTATCGTGATGCCCAATTGAACCGTCCTTATTTAGCTTCTAAAATTTTTGAAAATGCAGACCTCTTAAAGCAAATGAATGCTATTGTACACCCCAGAGTAGGTGAGGACTTTAAACTGTGGCAAGCCAATCATAGCGCACCGTACGTTATAAAAGAAGCTGCGGTAATTTTTGAAAATGACCTTGCTGGCCAGTACGATTTTATCATTACCGTAATTGCTGATTTGGATAAACGAATTGAAAGAGTCATGCAAAGAGATCAAACTACGGAAGATAAAATCATGGCGATTGTCAAAAACCAGTTATCTGATGATGAAAAAGCGAAAAACTCAGATTTTGTGATTACTAATCACGATTTGGATCAGACTAAGGAACAAGTGCATATAATTCATCAATATCTTCTAAAAACCTTTGCCAAAAATTAAATCTTTATAATGTGTTAAGGTAAGGTTAAACCAAGTTAGTCCTAAATGTTAAAATCTTAAATTTGACTGATGGGCAGAAAGCTATTCATTTTGTTAGTGATTCTGATGAGTTTATCGCTCATAGGAATAATTTTCGTACAGATTTATTTTATCGATAACACCCTTACCAACGAGAAACGACAGTTTACGTTAAACGTAAAACGTTCGTTGAGTAATGTTTCTAAACTTGTTGAAGATAGGGAGTTTAAGCTGTTTAGCGATAAGTATCAGGACATGTTAAATAGCGGCAAGAGTCCGGACACTACAAATATCAGAGGTATCCTTTTATACAGTTATGATGATGTTTCCAACGAAACGACCATCTATCAAAATGGAATTCTTGAAGAAAGTTTTAAAGTGCCCTCTCTGTTCTTTGACATTGGAGGTTTAGACAGTTTAAACATCAGCCGAATTACCAACCAAAAAGAAATGAAAGTGTTTAAAAAGAACACTTTTGAAAACACCATCAATATTGCACCTGAAAAAACCATCTCGGAGTACCGCAGAATGGATGAGCTTGATAAAAAGATGTTTGAGATCAGCTATCGTGATCTATTCAATAATTACCCGATCTATAAACGGATTTCTACCGCTGACGTAAAAACCTTTTTATCCAGACAATTTAATGAAAATGGGATTGAGATTGATTTTGAGTTCGCTATTTATGATAAGGATTTAGCCACAAAGGTGCAGTCGAGTAATTTTGATTTAGATCCGGCAACAACTTATGGGGTGCCGATGTTCTTGAACAATAACAATGAGAGTAATTTCAATTTGTATGTTAATTTTCCGGAGCGTCAAAAGTTTTTATGGTCATCTATTTTGACGATGACGGTATTGTCGATTATTTTCACCTTGATCATTATTTTGGCATACACGAATGCCATATATCAAATTATTAAGCAGCGTCAGATTTCCCAAATTAAAACGGATTTCATTAATAACATGACGCACGAGTTCAAAACACCTATCGCCACCATTAATTTGGCTTTAGATGCGATGAAGAACCCTAAGATGATTAACGACAAGGAGAAAACCGCACGTTATCTGCAAATGATCAAGGATGAGAACAAACGGATGCATGCCCAGGTTGAAAATGTTTTGCGGATATCAAAACTTGAACGGAATGAGCTTAATATTAGTAAGGATAGGGTAAAGCTTCACGACTTAATTGAAGATGCCATTAGTCATGTGGAATTGATTGTTGAAGACCGGCAAGGGTATGTGAAATGCGATTTAAAGGCTGAAAAGTCGTCAGTACTGGCCAATGAGACCCACTTTACAAATGTGTTGGTCAATATTTTGGACAATGCTATAAAGTATTCTGACAATGCTCCAAAAATAGATGTCACTACAGAAAATGTAGGAAATAATATTATTTTAAAAATTGCCGATCACGGCAATGGTATGTCAAAACAAGTTCAGAAACGTGTTTTTGAAAAGTTTTATAGAGAACATACCGGAAACGTACACAACGTTAAGGGTCATGGATTAGGATTAGCCTACGTAAAACGTATGGTTGATGACCACCAGGGTCACGTAAGCGTTGAAAGTGAAAAAGGAAAAGGTAGCACTTTTATAATTAAACTACCATTAATATCATAGATTATGGAAGAACAAAACAAAAAGATTTTATTAGTAGAAGATGATCCAAATTTTGGAACCGTCCTAAAAGATTACCTGAATATGAACGATTATGATGTGGTTCATGCTAAGAATGGAATGGAAGGATTTGAAAAATTTAAGAAGGATGATTATGATCTTTGCATCTTGGATGTGATGATGCCTTACAAAGATGGATTTACTTTAGCTAAAGAAATTAGGGAGAAAAACAGTGATGTTCCCATTATTTTCCTGACTGCGAAAGCGATGAAGGAAGATGTATTAAAAGGATATAAGGTAGGTGCGGACGATTATTTAAACAAGCCGTTTGACAGTGAGGTGCTCTTAATGAAAATTAAAGCCATCATGCAACGCAAGGCTACAGATACTGTGGCAGACAGCAAGCAATTTGAATTTAAGATTGGTAATTTTGATTTGAATTCTAAACTCCGTTTCCTTAAATTTAAAGATGAAACTCCAGTTAAGTTGTCGCCAAAAGAAAACGAACTGTTGCGCTTATTGGCCTTACACGAAAATGATTTGATGCCACGCGAACTGGCCTTAACCAAGATATGGAGAGATGATAATTATTTTACATCAAGAAGTATGGACGTTTATATTGCCAAACTAAGAAAATATTTAAAACCGGATGAGACTGTTGAAATCTTGAACATTCACGGTGAAGGTTTTAGATTGGTTGTTAATCGTAATGATTAAGTTAACCTAAAGCCATAAAAAAAAGCCTATCATTACGATAGGCTTTTTTATTTTAAAAAATTGAAGCGATTATATAACTCTTACGTTTACTGCGTTCAAACCTTTTTTTCCTTCTGTTAAATCAAATTCTACAGCATCACCTTCACGAACTTCGTCGATCAAACCAGAAATGTGTACAAAATGCTCATTGTTGTTTCCTTCTTCAGTAATAAAACCAAAACCTTTAGCGTCATTGAAGAATTTTACGGTACCTTTATTCATAATAATATTAATGTTAATTAAGCGACAAAGGTAGAATTAATTAATTGAAAAACAGGTGTTTTCATTTTTTATTTAAATTATTAATTAATACACCGCTGAAGTTGATTGTTTTAGGCCATGTTTTCTGTGATCGTTTCTATTACGGTTTCGGTAGGAGTTTGGTAATTGAACCAATGGGTTTCCTCATTCTTTTTAAACCAGGTTAATTGCCGCTTTGCAAATCGTCGGGAATTCTTCTTAATTTCTGACACTGCAAAATCTAAAGGCCATTCGCCCTTTAAAAATTTGAACAGTTCACTGTAACCAACAGTATGAAGGGCATTTAAATGATGCAAATCTTGTAGTTTTCTTACTTCTTCCAAAAGACCATTGTCCATCATGAGATCTACACGGGTATTGATCCGATCATAAATGGTCGCGCGCTCTGCCGTTAAGCCTATAGTGATGGTTTTAAAATCGCGCTTCGGTTTTTCTTTATTTAAAAATGTAGAATAAGGTTGGCCAGTGCCAATCGAAATTTCTAAAGCTCTGATAACGCGATGAGGATTGTCGATTGCGATGGTATCAAAGGAAAGTGGGTCAAAGATTTTGAGTTGGTTTTGTAGATGTTCTAGGCCATGAGTTTGTAACACTGTGTTCAGAGTTTCTCGAATTTGGGGATCAACCTTTGGAAAATGATCCAAACCCTTGGTAACAGCATCAACATACAATCCTGAACCGCCAACCATAACTACGATATCATGCTTATTATATAGTTTTCTGAGGCTTTGTAGCGCATCCATTTCAAATGCTCCCACGTTATAATCCTCTAAAATAGATTTGTGATGGATAAAATGGTGGCGCGCAGCTTTCAGTTCTCCAGTAGAGGGTGCAGCCGTACCAATTTGCATTTCTTTGTAAAATTGCCGCGAATCCGCCGAAATGATTTCAGTTTTAAAATGGTTGGCAAGGGCAATGCTGAGACTCGTTTTGCCAATAGCGGTAGGGCCAATAATACTGATGAGATACTTTTGATTCACAATTAAAATTTAGATGCTTAAGCGCGGGCGTTTAAAATATGGCCACAATTGTAGCAAAACTTGGCGTTGTCTTTATGCCGTTCCGCAGAACAATTGGGACACGCCTCCGTGTTCATATCCACTTGTGGTGGCTGAGGTATATGAGGAAAATGGCCTCTATGTTGCGACGCATATTCCGCAGATACAATCCCGGTAGGTACTGCGATAATGCCATACCCTAAAATCATAATGAGAGAGGCGATAAACTGGCCTATCGGCGTTACGGGAGCGATATCCCCAAACCCAACTGTGGTCAGCGTTACGATGCTCCAATACACACTAACGGGAATGCTGGTGAATCCGCTCTGGTCACCTTCAACAAAATACATGATGGTGCCAAAAATGACCGATACGATTAAAACCGTGAATAGGAACACCAAAATTTTAGCGCGACTCGCTTTTAGTGCATTGGCCAACATGTTTGAGGCTCCAACATATCTAACCAATTTCAAAATTCTAAACACCCGTAGTAAGCGTAATGCACGTAGGGCAATAAGCACTTGGGTCCCCATAAAGATTAGAGACAGATATTTTGGAATGGTGGAAAGTAAATCTATAATCCCGTAAAAACTGAAAATATACTTTAAAGGCTTTTTTACCGAGATGATTCTCAGGATGTATTCTAAGGTAAAAACGATGGTCACCACCCATTCTGCAATGTTTAAAAAATAATGGTACTTAGCATCAAACTCTTTGACACTTTCCAACATCACAAACAGAATACTGGCTATAATCGTAATGAGGAGAATAACATCAAATAATTTGCCTGATGGTGTATCTGCTTCATAGATGATTTCATGAAGTCTGAACTTCCAATCCCTCTTATCCTTTTTATCCCGCATAAGTTCAAAAATACTAAAAGATTGCTTATTTCTTCTTTAATACAACCAATGAATTTTGCTGTACTTCCATTACCTTATCTATATAAACCTTAAATATATCATAGTATTCTGGGTCATATAAGCTTTCCTTTAAATTAAATTTAAAAAACAGCATGAGCTTTTGCTCGTTGACGGCAGCATTAAGAATGAGTTCACCACCATTATTAGGAAGTTTAGCCACAAATGCTTTTGGCGCTTCTATAAGTTCATAGGCATCACCAAAATCAATCTGAACACTGTAGAGATAAGATTTCTTATAACCAAAATCTATAGGGTAGGTGCGCTGTTGGAGTTTAAAAGGATTTTTCTTAAAAAATGGATAAATGAAAGGATTTAGATACACCATTGTGCTGTTGGTGTTGCTATTGGTAAGTTCAATATGATAGGTTTCCTTAAAAGCTTCAGAATTTTTGTCCGATACCAAAACTTCATGGTCCGAAATTGTTATTTCAGACTGGCGGTCTGCACTATGGTTAATGTAGGCTTGGGGATTAGCAAAATAATCTTTCTTTTTTTGAAGTGCTTCATAACCCAAATGAGTCGCCTTTACAGTGCCGTTAACGCTATTCCCATCAACTTTCAAATCGACTTGATACTGAATTTGGGTCGCTATATTTGCTTCAATTGGTACCCACGTGCTGCCCTTGTCAAAATCTAATAAACGACCATACTGATTTAAACATTTAAATGGCAATTCTCCAAAACTTAAATAAGGATCCGTTGCATCCAATACATATGTATGACCATCTATTTGCGCCTGAACAATTAGATAGTTAAATTCAGAAATGACCGGGAAGAGTTGGGTGGGCAACCCATTTTCTCTGGTCGACATTACTACGGGCTTGACGTTAATGCCTTGTTCTTCTAAAAGGTTATGGAGTAAAATATTTATTTCAGAGGCGTTTCCAGATTTTTCCTTAATAAGGTTCTTGACCGATACATCTGTAAACACTTTATGTTCACCATTCCAGGTATATTGATTCTGGACATAGGTGTACACTTCTTTTGCTATGGTTAATGCATTACTCTTATCAGATATAATCGCGGTTATATCCTCTTTTAATGACGTGCTTTTTCCTATCTGTCGACCTAAATTGGCATCGGATCTGAACTCGCTGTCAGCGTCTTTCCATGTTTTAGTAATATTGTCAATACTTCCGTCAAAACCTCTAAATACCTTAAGTTCGTATTCCAGCCTTGAGAGGTAATTCTTTTTTGCAGTCATATAATCTTCCTCTATGAAAGCAGGAACATTCGTCATGACGTAGATGGTGTTTGCACAATCAGCAGATGCGCCATTGAAAGCGTTCAAACAGTTTTTTACAATGACAGATTGTGTTTTGTCTAATTTTTGTGTGCCTACCAATTTAATATGATAATCGTAATTACCTGGAATGCTGGTATTGTATTCACTGTATAACTTTGGAATCTCGTCCTGAAATTCCCAAGGATGGTATTTGTAGATAAAAGGCGTCTCTATAACATAACTGTAGGTAATTACTGACCCTATCTTAATATTGGGTAAGGTGAACTTTATAAGGGTGTACTGATCATTATAGGGTTCTTCAAAAATACCATTTTGTTTAAGTTCAGATGTTGTGATGGCCCCATTTTCTAAATTATAGGTGGTGGCGAAAATTTTAGAGACCTTTTCCTTACCCTTATTATTGTTGAACAGATAAATGGTTTCCGTGGCCCAATGAAAGCCTTCTCTATTTAAAATCTTTATTTTTTTCTTGATCTCCGTTTTAAGCGTATAGGTATCCTTATCTATATAGCTATTTCCGTATTCATAGATTACCACGGCCGTCGCAGTGGAGTCATTGGCGTAAGTATTAGTAGTGATGTCATTTCTGCTTACAGCATAAGTCTCCACATTAAATGAGGATTGGCCGAAGGTAAGTGTAGTAAGTAGGAGAAGTAGGATAAGGTAGCGGTGATTCATAAAGTAAGTTCCATACGTTTAATCTGTTTATTTTTTCTTAGGTAACTCTGAATGATGTGTAGGGTGTCTCTCGTGTGATCCATAGGTGTAATAATGGATTCCAATACTTTTTTGTTGGTAATTTGATAGTTGAGATTAAAGTATCCAAGTCCCTGAAATATACCATTTTCTATTAGAAGTACACTGTGCTCATCTAATGACCTGCCTTTATCAATTAATATAAAATCTTGCTGCTCAAAACTATTGGACGTAATGATCTCTTGCACTCTGCCATTATAAACTGCTGATGGCTCTATTTGAATACAAGCCCCATTACACTCCTTAATGGCGTATTTATAACACGCTTTCTTTGTAGTGTCCAGTCCAACTAGTTTAGGGCAGAGATTGAATTTATCAATGGCGTTCAGTAAAAACTGCTTGCCACTTTGGTAATTTGAAAATGTCGTAATTGCTTTTTTTCGACCATCGGCAGCATCAAGCTTTAAATTGATATACCCATTTTCATCCGTGAAACTATATAAAGCATGGGTAAATAAATTTCTTCTCATGGAGCGGTTAAAAGACGGTTTATTCCTTTTAATTTCAGCGCTTTCTTTGAGCAAGGCTACTAATTCGCTTCCGGTAGCCTCATGAGTTACGGCAGCAATTAGGCTTTGCATCTTTTTTGATTTCGGAGTCGTACTCGTAAAATGTTGGTTGACTCTATTTTTGATGTTTTTACTCTTACCGATAAAGATGATTTTCCCGTAACTATCGTGAAGATAATAAACGCCAGTAATGGAGGGTAAATCGTCGATAATATGCTTGTGATTGGAAGAAAGCTTATATTTTGGTTCTGCTTTTACCGCATCTTGGATGATTTGTTTGTCTAGGTCTTTAGCTAATAAAATTTTAAATAATTTTACGGTAGCCAAGGCGTCTCCAGAGGCACGGTGTCTATCACTGACCGGAATGCCTAAGGCTCTGGTAAGTTTGCCCAGACTATAGGACTCCTGTTCGGGCATCAGTTGTTTAGACAACTCAACCGTGCAGAGTGTTTTGCGTTCAAATTCAAAGCCCAATCGGCTGAATTCTGTGCGCAAAATGCGATAATCAAATTCAGAATTATGCGCTACGATGATGCAGTCTTCCGTAATTTCTACAATCCGCTTTGCCACCTCATAAAATTTGGGTGCCGTACGCAGCATATTACTGTTGATGCCTGTAAGGTTAACCACAAAAGGTTGTATTTCCCGTTCCGGATTGACCAAACTGATAAATTGATCGACTACCGTGTGCCCATCAAATTTGTAAATAGCGATTTCAGTGATGCCTTCTTCATTGAATTTTCCGCCAGTGGTTTCTATGTCTAATATTGCGTAAATGAGCTTGTATATTAAAGAACCTTCTTATGAACTTTTATAAAAATAAGAGAAAAGTGTGAAGATTTAATTAACGATTATAATTCTTTCAACGTCCCTTAGGAACATCTATTATTCCAACAACTATCCGTAGTTGCGTTCGCCAAAGATACTACTTCCAACCCTAATCATGGTGCTGCCACAGTCTATTGCCGTATGATAGTCCCCACTCATGCCCATACTTATAATTTCCAGTTTAAAACTTCCCAATTCTAAGTTGTTAAGGTCATCAAAAATGGTTTTAAGTCGCTTAAATTCCTGTTCAATTTGGGCAGTATCTTCCGTAAATGTTGCCATCCCCATCACCCCAACAATGGCCACATTTTTTAGGGCCGAAAATGCTTCGGAACGTAAGATGTCTTGTGCTGCTTGAAATGTCATTCCGAATTTTGAATCTTCATCAGCAATTTTTATCTGTAACAAACAATTGATGGTTCGGTCATGTTTTTTGGCTTGTTTATCAATTTCCTTCAAAAGTTTAAAATTGTCAACCCCATGAACGAGGCTTACAAATTCCGCCATGTATTTCACCTTGTTGCGCTGCACATGTCCAATCATATGCCATTGGATATCTTTTGGCATTTCGGCTTCTTTGTCCACCATTTCCTGGATTTTATTTTCTCCAAAAATGCGTTGCCCAGCATTGTAGGCTTCCATGATTTCACTAACCGATTTCGTTTTTGAAACCGCCACTAAAGTGACCTGTTCAGGTAAAGATGCTTTGATATGTTGAAGGTTCTCTGCTATGCTCATACTTTTAGATTGTAATTTGACTGTCGTGAAATCAATCATTGAGACAATCAAGTGCTTTTTTTAAAATTCGTAAATGGTGACCCCACATCTCAGTTTTGGTTCAATAAAAGTACTCTTAGGAGGCATTTTAAAACCGTCATCGGCTATGGTTTTCATTTCTTCAATAGATACGGGTACCATGCCAAAGCCCACCCTGTAATTTCCACTATCTATAGCGCTTTTCATTGATACTATGTCTTTCTTGCCGTTGATATAGCCAATACGACTTTCATTCCTTAAATCGTGGATTCCTAAAATAGGATCTAGAATGGTCTTAAATAAGATTTGGGCATCTAAGCCGTCTAAAGAAGTTTTGATGGGATAACTCGCTTTTCGCAGGTATATGGAATAGAAATCGCCGTCTAAATACATGCTGAAATGATGCTTTTTATTAGGATGATAGGGGACTTGGCCGCGGTTTTCAATGCGATACATCATGTCCAATTGAATTAAAAATTCTTCTTTAGTCAATCCGTTTAAATCTGTGATGACGCGGTTAAATTCGTGAATTCTCAAATCGGATTCCGGAATAAGGTAACTCATAAAAAAGTTATAGGGTTCCTGACCGGTATGCTTCAGGTTATTCTCTTTTAAATCTTTATAAAGCAAATAGGAGGAGGAGGATCTGTGGTGGCCATCGGCAATATAGACCGTTTCCATCTGCTGAAATTCCTGGGAAATCTTTTTAATATGATCGGCATCATCTACTTTCCATAACAAATGGGTGTCTCTGTAGGTCGTAGTAAATTCGTACTCTGAGCGCGCTTTTTGTACTTCGCTTATGATGCCTGCAATCACAGCATTATCAGGATAGGTCAGGAGTACAGGTTCAGCGTTAAAGCCCACTGTTTTTAGATAGTCTTTAAAGATAACCTCACGAAATTCGATGGTGTCTTCATGCTTTTTAATAACGTCATTCTCGTAATCTTCAGCACTGGTAGCGGCAACAATACCGTTAAAAACTTGTTGATCCCTATCTTTAATTTGATAGACGTAGTAACACGGCTGTTGATCTTGAACAAAAATGGCATCTTCCTTAAACTCTAAATACCGGTTTCTGACCAAATTGTACCGTGCTTCGCCAGAAATTTGTTTGTCAAATTTATAGCCAGGGTTAACAATGTGTAAAAACGAAAACGGATTGTCCCTTAAGCGCGATTCCCGCTGCTCCAACGTATAACTCTGATAGGAACGCGCTGCCACTAGACTTACTTTGTCCCGCGTGGGTCTTACTGCTTTAAAAGGAATAATATGCGCCATTATAAACTCTTCAGACTATAAAAATTGTTGCGATATGTTTTCAGCTTTTCTACTTTGCGAGTAATCATAAAAACCTTCGCCAGATTTTACGCCCAGTTTTCCAGCGCGCACCATATTGACCAATAGTGGGCAAGGGGCGTATTTAGGATTTTTAAAACCATCATACATGACATTTAAAATTGAAAGACATACATCTAAACCAATAAAATCCGCTAGTTGCAAAGGCCCCATTGGGTGTGCCATGCCTAACTTCATCACCGTATCAATTTCAGTAACGCCAGCCACACCATTGTAGAGTGTTTCAATAGACTCATTCAGCATTGGCATTAAGATTCTGTTGGCCACAAAACCAGGATAGTCGTTCACTTCTACAGGATCTTTTCCTAAAGTTTTTGAAAGGTCCATAATGGTTTTAGTGACTTCATCACTGGTGTTATAACCGCGAATAATTTCTACCAATTTCATGATAGGCACAGGATTCATAAAGTGCATCCCAATAACTTGTTTAGGTCTAGTGGTAACGGCTGCAATTTGGGTAATTGAAATGGAAGAGGTGTTTGTTGCCAAGATGGTGTCTTTGGCACATTGCGCATCCAATTGTTTAAATATCTTAAGTTTAAGCTCGCTGTTTTCTGTAGCTGCTTCAACTACTAGACTCGCATTTTTCACGCCTTCGGCAATATCGGTAAACATGGTAATGTTATTCAAAGTCTCACTTTTTTGAGCTTCATCAATTTTTTCTTTGGCAACCATACGATCTAAATTGGTCGTGATGGTATCCATGCCTTTTTGAAGCGAAGCTTCGCTAATATCAATGAGTTGCACTTTAAATCCGCTTTGTGCAAAGGTATGCGCAATGCCATTACCCATGGTGCCGGCGCCAATTACTGCTATTTTTTTCATTAAATTTTTATTTTGATGCCCGTAAAAAGGGTGTGGTATGTAAGTATTAATTAAATTTAGATAAATGTGTCTTTCTGATCTTAAAACTGTTCAATGATCATCGTGGCTACACGCAGCGCCTCTGTACCGTCATGAAGTGTTACAATTGGTTTAGTATTGTTGTTGATGGCGTCTGCAAAAGTTTCCAATTCATCCAAAATGGCATTATTATCAGAAACATCAGGATTATCAAAATAGATTTGCTTTTTCACGCCTTCTGCATTTTGAAGAATCATATCAAAATCACCAGGACTGGCCGGAGCATCTTTCATTTTGACCACTTCACATTTCTTCTCCAAAAAGTCTACTGAAATGTAAGCATCCTTTTGAAAAAAACGTGTTTTTCGCATGTTTTTTAAGGAGATACGGCTCGCCGTCAGGTTAGCCACACAACCATTTTCAAATTCGATGCGGGCGTTGGCAATATCTGGGGTGTCGCTGATAACGGATACGCCACTGGCGGAAATCGTCTTGACTTTTGATTGGACCACACTTAAGATAATGTCGATATCGTGAATCATAAGATCGAGTACCACAGGGACATCTGTTCCGCGTGGATTGAATTCAGCCAATCTATGGGTTTCGATAAACATCGGATTTTCAATTTGATGCTTTACCGCTTTAAACGCAGGATTGAAACGTTCTACATGACCAACTTGACCTTTCACATTGTTTTCGGCTACCAAAGATCTTATGGTTTCTGCCTCTTTCACAGTATTAGTGATTGGTTTTTCAATGAATATGTGCTTGCCTTTAGAAATGGCCAGTTTAGCACACTCAAAATGGGATAACGTTGGGGTAACGATGTCTACAACATCTACAGCGTCAATTAGACCTTCAATGGTGTTAAAATATTTATAGCCCAATTCAGCCTCAATTTTTTTGGCGTTGGTCTCATCGGCATCATAAAAACCCACTAAATCATATTTTTCTGACTGATGTAATAGGCGTAAGTGAATTTTTCCAAGATGACCAGCACCAAGAACTCCTGCTTTTAACATAGATTATACGTTTTATACAAAAATAGCCTTTTTTTAAGGCAGAAAAAAGAAATAATATGCTGAAGTCATTCACAAGAATTGGAATCTTTGAGTGCCAAACATCTCCTGAAATTCCTTGTAACTTCCTTTTGTTTGGGTTAATTTAGCCAGCAAACACTACCGCTTTGAAAGATACATTTAAACATAAAGGCTTGCGTCAGCAACTTGTTGACATTGTAAAGGATAAAGGAATTACTGATGAAAAGGTACTTAAGGCCATTGGTAAAATTCCGAGACATCTCTTTATGGATTCGAGTTTTTTAGACCATGCGTATCAAGATAAAGCGTTTCCTATTGCTGCTGATCAAACCATTTCCCAACCGTATACTGTGGCATTTCAAACCGAACTCATGCAGGTAAAACCTGGAGACAATGTGCTTGAAATTGGTACCGGAAGTGGATACCAAACCGCAGTGTTGTGTGAGTTGGGAGCGAAGGTGTTCAGTATTGAGCGCCAATTGGAATTGTTTAAAATTACGAGTAAATTTCTTCCCAAACTTGGCTACCGCCCTAAGAAACTGATTTTTGGAGATGGTTATAAAGGTTTAGTAACAGAAGCACCTTATGACAGTATTATTG
>Ga0114916_1000270_pt1 | contig 37183 bp, 38 predicted proteins | sample MalvirAntarct_66_FD_83501 | JGI IMG/M metagenome (GOLD analysis project Ga0114916, IMG submission 83501) | Marine viral communities from the Global Malaspina Expedition - Malaspina viral metaG Antarct_66 | ecosystem: Environmental > Aquatic > Marine > Oceanic | place: West Anvers Island... | reverse complement strand
CATGTTATTTGTTTAGATGTACCACAGCAGCAAGCTGACTTGCAGAAAGTGGCAAGTGAAATTAGTGGTTCGGCTTTGACAGTGGATATTACCAGTGCTGATGCTGGTAAAGAAATCGCAGAAGCTGCACAAAAACGTGGTGGTTTGGATTCAGTGATTCATAATGCTGGTATCACACGCGATAAAACACTAGCAAATATGGATGATAAACAGTGGGATATGGTGCTCAATATCAATTTGGGCAGTATCGCTAAGCTCAACCGTTATTTACTAGATAACGATGTACTAAAAGATGCTGCACGTATCGTTTGTGTGTCTTCAATCTCAGGCATCGCTGGCAACTTGGGTCAAACCAACTATGCGACCTCAAAAGCTGGTGTCATTGGTTTAGTCAATGCAACCGCCAAGCAGCTAGAAGACAATGCAAAAGGCATGACCATCAATGCAGTTGCGCCAGGATTTATCGAAACGCAAATGACTGAAGCGATTCCATTTGCTATCCGTGAAGCAGGTCGTCGTATGAACTCGATGAGCCAAGGCGGTTTACCAGTCGATGTTGCAGAAACCATCGCATGGTTTGCCTCACCTGCTTCTGGTGGTCTAAATGGCAACGTTGTCCGCGTTTGCGGTCAAAGCTTATTAGGTGCATAATTGTTCTTATATCAGATGAAAATGCAGATGATAACGAAGACTATGTAAGCCATAAAGCTGGTCATTAATTGCCTTTATTAAGCAAGGTGTTGACGTTACTTCACATATGCTTACGAAAAAACTGCTCATAACTTGTAATAAAGCTGCCCAAGGGTGGCTTTTTTATGATAAAAACAAAGTGACAATAAGCCAAACACCGTTGCGCCTATTTTAGGATTTCATCTTATATTTTAGTCATCGAATTCATAGCATATTAAATGCCATCAAAAAACTACTCAATCCCAACTTAGGATGTATTATGTCAGACAAACATTATGATGCGTTGCCCAAAGCGCATACTACCTATGCAAATATTGTCAAAAGCCTATTGCCTATCGGTAATAATGGTAAAGTCAGCCACGATGAGTTGCCGCAAGCGACGTATTTTGTAGATGATTTGCATATTGATCAAAGCAATCTAAATGATTATCGTAAAATTTGCGGCTTTGCAGACGATGGCAATGTGCCAATTACGTATTTTTCGGTGCTTTCACAGGCGTTACAGATGAATATGATGGTCAAAGAGCCATTTCCATTTGCTATGCTAGGACTGGTTCACGTCGATAACAGCGTGACCCAGTATCGTGCCATTAAGCAGAGTGAAACGGTTGCTATGTCAGTGATGTTTGATAATTTGCGTGACCATGCCCAAGGTCAGCAGTTTGATTTTGTCACCACGGTAAAAGCAGCAGACGAAATCATTTGGGAAGGGACGTCGACTTATCTATCACGCAGCAAAAAACCTGCCAGCAGTAAGGACAAAAAGAGTACGCCGCGTCCAGTAGCCGTTAAGCCATCAATCAATGAAGAGGGTGTTCACAGTATTTTTGAAGTGCCAGAAGATATCGGTCGCCGTTATGCGTTTGTCTCTGGTGATTTTAACCTGATACATTTGCATCCATTATCAGCGCGTGCCTTTGGTTTTCCAAAAGCCATTGCTCATGGTATGTGGTCAAAAGCTAAGTGTTTGGCGATGATGGGCGAGCTGCCTGATGCCTGTACGGTTGAGGTGTCATTTAAGCTGCCTATTTTCTTACCATCTGAAGTAGAGCTTATCGCTGATCCACTTGCTCAGTTAGAAGGCGCAGAAGATACTTGCCAGTTTGGTTTGTTTAGTGCAAAAAATGACAAGCCGCATCTTGCTGGTGTGATTACCTTGCAGGATGAAGCAAAGTAAAATATAATTTTTATATCAAAAATCATTACTATCGAACACATTTATCCTTATGACCTTACATGAAAATTCAAAAAGCACCGAATGCTCTGATCATTCAGCTGCGGTAGACAAAGCAACAGTTGCTGATGCTAGCAGTGCCGACACTAGTAGCAACGATAATGGCATCGATCTTGCCACCATATTTGAGCCATATTTTCGTCCTGATGAAAATACCATCGTATGCGGTGCGCTTGATGATGAAAAGGTGGCCGCATTGGCAGCAGCTGGAGTTGAGTTGGTTATTAACTTGCAACCTGATGAAGAGCTGAAATTTGATGAAAGTACAGCTATAGAGCAAGCAGGCATGCAATACGAGCATTTACCTATCAATGGCACTGCTGACTTGAAACAGCTTAAAATACTGGCGTTTGATAACATACTACGTCAGCATCATGGCAAAAAAATTGCCATGCATTGTGGCTCTGGCAATCGTGTTGGCGCTGCCATAGCCTTACGGGCTGGTTGGTTACGTGGACGTAAAATGGATACGGCTATGGAGCGTGGGCGTAGTCATGGTTTGACTAAACTTGCAGAAGAGGTTCATAATCGATTGCTAGTGCCGCGTTAAATCATAAATATCCCTAACAATAAAAAAGGCGACCTTAGGGTTGCCTTTTTTATTGTGTGATACATTATAAAAATATTTTGGAGGATAGAGATTTTTTATCCTGATAAGATGTATGACAGGCTTTAAACTGAATAACTTCATAAATATAAAATAGAACAGGGCACTTATGAAAAATAATAATGAAAGCATCTCTACAACTACCCATCAAAACGCTACCGTAGGTACATATACTGACAATCATATCCAACGTCGGCTTCAACAACTGCTAACAGATTTACAGCTTGATGATGCGCCGGCAGGCGGCGCATTAGTGGTTTATAAAGCTGGCAAATGTATCGCACAGGCAAGTGTGGGACTGGCACGTGCTGATTTATCATGGAATACAGATACTTTATCATTGAACTTTTCGACTGGCAAAGGCATCTTGGCGACACTGGTTCATGTATTGGTATCACAGAAAAAACTGGATTATGATCTACCGATTGCCCATTACTGGTCAGCATTTGGCGCGCAAAATAAAGATAAAATCACTTTACGCAGCGTGATGTTACATCAAGCCGATCTATTTTCGATTCAAAGTATCGACCTTGATAATGAAACCGTCCTTGATTGGAATATGATGCTAGAGAAAATTGCAGCAATGCCTGTTACTGCCCCTGAGCAGGCGGAATTATACGACAGTGCTTACAGTGCCTTGGTCTATGGTTGGGTGTTGGGCGGCATGATAGAAGCCGTTACTGCGATGCCACTGGCTCAAGCATTACGCCATTATCTAACAGAGCCATTAGGTATTGCCAACAGCTGCTACTTTGGTGTACCAGAAAATCAGGTCGACAAGGTTGCGCGATTGGTTAAAAACTTTGAGTCAGTAGAAGAAGTGTCAGAAAATGCACAAGAAAGCTCACAACCGCAGCCACGTTCCCGCCGTCATAAACCAGTTTTAAAACCAGATTCAGTAGATACCTTGCAAACTTATAGCGATTTACCGAGCTATGCCTGCTGGCAACAACAAGCAGCCAATCAGTATGCAATCCAATCAGTAACAGCTGATAATAAAGAGCAGGTAGGGAAAGTACTGCCAACATTGGATACGGCACAAATCAACCGTCTATACTTTGATAATAGTCAGCTGAATCTTAAAAACTATAAAGCCGCCCTGCTACTTGCGAGCAAAGAGCCTATCGACTATTACCATCCGCAGACTTTACAAGCTACTATCCCTGCTGCCAATGGCGTCGCATCAGCACATGCACTGGCGACGATTTATGCGATGTTGGCTAGTGGTGGTATGTGGCAAGGGAAAACACTCATTGATGAGGCAACCTTTAAGCAGCTATCAACGCCGCAAGTTACTGGTATGGATGCCGTTATGCCAGCCCATATGGATTGGCGATTAGGTTATCATCGCCGCTTTAGTATTTGTGATAGCGATAGTTTTGAGGTAGATACTCACGATACAAAATTTCATGCGCCACAAAGTTTTGGACACATGGGCTATAACGGTTCAGTTGCATGGTGCGACCGCGAGCGGCAGATATCGTTTGCCTTTGTCCATAATTTTGATGTGACCATGCTCAATGATATCCGCCAGTTTGCGTTGACGGAAGCGGTATTAGATTTGATTGATGACCAGATCTAATCAATATTAATGGGTTATGAATAGCCGTTTTTATTGATGAAAAGTGCTATTCATGCCATTCACGCCTTTTATTCGGCGTCATTTTAAGAAGCTGTTTTGCCGTTAAACCATGGATAAAAATAGACGCTAAAATCACAATTGAGCACACTATCCAAAGTTTAAGGGCGTCTTCATCATTAAAAAATCCTTGGTTAAGTGCATAGGATAAATAGTAAAGGGTACCGATGCCACGGATACCTAGGGCTGATATGGCGTATTTTTCAGTACGCGGTAGATTCAACCCTGATAAAGCAATGAAGCCGCCAAGCGGGCGAATCAATAATAAAAAAGTAAAGCTGACGATATAGACGCGCCATGTTAGCTCAACGCCAGCTTGTAGACCTTGTCCAAGGAACATGCCAAAGATGACAAGCACCAGTGACATGAGTAAACCTTCTGATTGCTCAGCAAAATCATGCAATTTATGGTGGTAAGTGTGTTCAGATTCGGAACGACGGAACGCAAATGCCGCGACAAACACCGCAATAAAGCCGTAACTATGGACGTATTCTGCCAATCCATATGCTACCAAAGTTAAGGCAATGACCACATAACCTTGAGACATAGTCGTCTCACGGCTATACTTTGAGAACACCAACTTTGCCATGACTTTGCCAACGAAGATGCCGACCAGTAAACCTGCGCCAATCTTCCACAATACATCATGGGTAAACCAAGACCACAGCATATCCCCCGTAAAACGCTCTCCTTCGCTATAGGCTTCTGCGATCTTAATCGCAAGATATACAAAAGGGAAGGCTAGCCCATCATTTAACCCTGCCTCTGAGGTTAAGGTAAAGCGGGGTGTATCTTCCCCTCCGGTATTGGGCGGTCCAACTTGAATGCTAGAGGCCAATACCGGATCCGTTGGGGCAAGGACAGCGCCCAATAAAATCGCAGCACCTATCGTCATACCAAAGGCATAGTAACCTAATACTGCCATCGCAAAGATACCGATGGGCATGGTAATCAGGAGTAGGCGCATCGTCGGACGCCATAATCGCCAAGACAGCTCAGTATCAATCTTGATACCCGCACCGACTAAAGAAACCAACACTACAATTTCAGTCAGTTTTTCGATAATCAGTCCATTATCGATAGGGTTTAAAAATGCCAAACTTGTCCAAAAATAGCCCATCAGCAAACCAAAGCTTAATTGCAGCATGGGCAAGGAGATAGGCGTGCGTTTAAAGATAATCGGAAATAGCGCACCGAATACGAAGGCAATGCCGCAAACCAATAAGAATAAATTGTAGTTTTCAATCATGAGGTTGGTGCACGCTGTTATATTTGATTTAAAGTGTAAAAAAGTCACACTTAGTAGCCGTTTATAATGACGGTAAAAACATCTAAATATCGCAAAAAATCGTTATCAGATAGTGATTAAATAGACAGATACGTTGTTTTTTGGTGAAAAAAAAGCCTGCATTGCGCAGGCTTAATAAATTCAGTTCAAGAAGGGTACTTAAATATTATTGTCTAACGTTCAACTTGGCTGACGTCACGTACAGCGCCCGTATCGGCACTGGTGGTCATTGCAGCATAGGCACGTAAAGCAGGAGAGACATGACGCTCACGGCTAACGGGTTTCCAAGCATCACGTCCACGACTTTCCATTTCTTCGCGGCGAGCAGCTAACTCTTCATCACTGACCTGCATATTGATGGTACGGTTTGGGATATCAATATGGATAGTATCGCCTTCTTGCACTAGGCCAATGGCGCCGCCTTCAGCGGCTTCTGGGCTGGCATGACCAATAGACAAGCCTGATGTCCCACCAGAGAAGCGACCATCTGTAAGCAGCGCACATTCTTTGCCTAGGCCTTTAGATTTTAGATAAGTCGTCGGGTAGAGCATCTCTTGCATACCAGGACCGCCTTTTGGACCCTCAAAACGGATGATAACCACATCGCCTGCGACGATTTGATCATCAAGCACCGCTGCTACTGCGTCATCTTGTGATTCAAAGATGCGTGCACGTCCGGTGAAAACCAAGATGCTGTCATCAACGCCGGCAGTTTTGACCACACAGCCACGCTCAGCAATGTTTCCGTATAGAACGGCAAGACCGCCATCAGTTGAATAAGCATGTTGGGCACTTCGGATACAGCCTGACTCTCGGTTCACATCCAGATTTGACCATTCTTTTGATTGTGAGAAAGCCTCAGTCGTCCGTACGCCACCAGGGGCTGCAATATAGCGTGCACGTGCTTCAAGATTGTCAGGATTCATAATATCCCATTTATCAATCGCTTCTTTCATCGTGGCACTATGGATAGTTGGCAAATCGGTATGCAGCAAACCAGCACGGTCAAGCTCGGCCAATAGCGCAAAGACACCACCAGCACGATGCACATCTTCCATATGATACTTTTGTGAAGCAGGGGCAACTTTAGCCAAACAAGGGACGCCACGACTTAAACGGTCAATATCGTGCATTTTGAAGTCGACTTCGGCTTCATGTGCAGCAGCAAGCAAATGCAAAATAGTATTGGTAGAGCCGCCCATGGCGATGTCTAAAGTCATGGCATTTTCAAACGCAGCTTTAGTAGCGATAGAGCGCGGTAGGACTGAATCATCATCTTGCTCATAGCGACGTTTGGCTAGTGACACGATGGTACGACCAGCTTCTAGGAATAGCTCGCGACGTAGCGAATGGGTTGCTAATAATGATCCATTACCCGGTAATGCCAATCCTAATGCTTCGGTCAAGCAATTCATCGAGTTGGCAGTGAACATGCCAGAGCACGACCCACAAGTCGGGCACGCTGAGGCTTCAATAGCAGCGACATCTTCATCACTAATGCTATCATCGGCCGCGTCCATCATCGCATCGACGAGGTCAAGCTTACGAATGGCATTACCTTTACTGTCAGTGCTATGGACGTCGCTACTACCATCATTATTATGACTGTGTGCGACCGTGCTGGCGATAATTTTACCCGCTTCCATTGGGCCACCTGAAATAAAGACGACGGGGATATTGAGGCGCATGGCTGCCATCAACATACCCGGAGTTATTTTATCGCAGTTAGAAATACACACCAAGGCATCGGCACAATGAGCATTGACCATATACTCGACAGAATCAGCAATCAAATCTCGACTCGGTAGTGAATACAACATGCCGCTATGACCCATGGCAATACCATCATCAACAGCAATGGTATTAAATTCTTTTGCCACGCCACCTGCTTTTTCAATCTCGCGTGCAACCATTTGTCCCAAATCTTTTAAATGCACATGGCCGGGTACAAACTGGGTAAAAGAGTTGGCAATGGCAATTATAGGTTTGCCAAAGTCGCCATCAGTCATGCCAGTTGCGCGCCATAGAGCACGAGCACCTGCCATATTACGACCGCCGGTAGAGGTTTTTGAATTATAATCCATGTGGTATTCCTTACAAATGAGCGAGATTTATTAATATGTGCAGCATCCGCTGCAATGTTGATAGTGTGCTTTTTATACCGGGAGAGTACTAGTGAATAATACTAAGTCGTTACCATACCATTAGATATGAGTAACTGAAAATAATTAACCTATAACAAACAAGACTTAAGGGTCAATCATTTATGCAATGCGCTCCAAAATAGCGGTTTCAAACCAAGGGAGTTCAGCTTTATCTGCTTCTAGCTTGGCAATGACGACTAAGGCGTGAGTCGCTGGTAGGTATTGATACTCCATATTGGCTTCTATCGTCAACGGCAGCGGCTGATTGGTTTCTGTATCAATGCTCTGTTCGTCAATACTAATCAGTGCTTGTTTGTTGTTTTTATACAGGATATCAATACGACCAAAAAACTGCCATTCTTTAAAGGCTGCAATGATAGCATCATCTTTATCTTTAGTATAAATCTGCTGCGTCTCTTTACCAGTATTGGTCCAATGCAAACGGACAGCGAGTTGTAATGCTTCACTAAATACCACCAATGAGCCAATCACTTTGACATGCCACGGATTGGATATGAGTGCGTCGTCAATACCAATTAGCTTGGCAGCTTCTTGCGCTGTCATCGGTGTATTAAATTGTGCCAGTAGCTTTGGGGTTAAAGGATGGGTCTGCTTAACGACATCGTCCAAACTGTCATAATGATATAAAAATGGCAGCGGTAAGTCTTGAGTGATGGTCTTTTGACTGATTTTACAGTTATGAATACGCCAACTGATGGCTTTATCAGTCAATGCTTGCGCTAATATAATGGCATTTGGGTCAGTAGCTGGAGGGTTATTTGCCCCAAGCGTTTGCTCATGCTCACCATCGTTTATGGTAGCGTCATTGATAGACTGCGTATGAGCGTCAGTATTATTAGATAATTGAATTGGCAAGGCAGTCAAATCCATCATGGTAAGGTCATCGAGAGAGTAGATTAATATAACATTTATCGCGCATGGCTCGTCAATAATTTAATCATCAACGAGAGCAGCAAGTTAATTCATGAAGATCAATCAGTGATTATCTGATACTTGTACTTAAGTGAGATTTCGTCCACTATATTTAATGGTGTAAGTATTCGTTTAATACTCGCTATCCAATCAATACTAACTTTGATTCAATAATAATACAGGTTAAAGGAATAAGATAATGAGCCAAGCCAATCCGCAAACTACTTATAAAGACGATAATATTTTTGCCAAAATGCTCGATGGCGATATCCCTTATCATAAAGTTTATGAAGATGATAAGACTCTTGCTTTTATGGATATCATGCCACAAGCCAAGGGGCATGTTTTGGTCATTCCTAAGCAAAAAGCGGTGGACTTAGCTGATCTTGAACCTGAATACGCGGCAGCTGTGTTGATGACGGCTAAAAAAGTCATGGAAGCCCAGCGTCAGGTATTTGATCGTGAAGGCATTATCCAAATGCAGCTAAATGGTGCAGAAGCAGGGCAAACGGTGTTTCATTATCATGTGCACCTGATTCCTTCTAGTATTCATGAGCTTGGTCGCCATGCCGTCACACAAGCAGATCATGCCGAGCTTGCAAAAACAGCTGAACAACTGGCAGCGATTATTGCTGCGTAATTTTAAAAACGTCTATCGTTGTTCTGAGTTAAAAGGACAGATAGTACTTACTCTTTAGATAATAATAAAAGGGCAACTAACAAGTTGCCTTTTTTGTTTTTAGGTAATAGTGCTGTAACAATAGTTCAAGTAATGTGACAAATGGGCAGCAATACTGGGGTTAGTAATCGGTTTGTGGTAAATATTAAGTCTACTTGATCGTTAATATAAGAATCTGCTTATGAAGAACAAATCCTCCCGTTCCACTATCTTATTGCCCGTCTTCGTGCCGGCAGCAGCCATTATGCTGCTATTAGTGATTGGTACTGCTATTAATCCTGAGTCTGCTGGGGAACTATTTAGCACCGTTCTGAATTTTACCACTGAGACTTTCGGCTGGTTCTATATGTTAGCAGTCGCCATATTTTTGATGTTTATCATTGTCTTGGCGTTTTCGTCTTATGGCAGTATTAAACTGGGACCAGATCATGCTCAGGCTGAGTATAATTTTCTTGAATGGTTTGCCATGCTGTTTTCAGCAGGGTATGGGATTGCTTTACTATTTTACGGCGTAGCAGAGCCAGTCATACACTTTGCCAGTCCGCCACTCTCAACGCCACAGACTATTGAAGCCGCAAAAGAAGCAATGCAAATTGCCTATTTTCACTGGGGTTTTCATATTTGGGCGATTTATGGTGTGGTAGGTTTGTCGCTGGCATATTTCTCTTTTCGTCATGGCTTACCACTATCCATGCGCTCGACATTATATCCATTGATTGGTGATAAAATTTATGGTCCGATTGGACATACTGTTGATGTGTTTGCCATTGTGGGCACGATGTTCGGTATTGCGACCAGCTTAGGGATTTCTGTATCACAGATCAATGCCGGGTTAAATTATCTATTACCAAATACGATACCTGTTAGTATTACAGTTCAGGTGATTATCATTGCGCTGGTGACACTAGCAGCTTTGGCATCTGTTCTCGCTGGCATGGATAAAGGGGTAAAGCGACTCTCAATTTTGAACATGATGTTAGCAACGGGACTGATGCTGTTTGTTTTTATCGTGGGTCCAACCATCTTTATTCTAAACGCCTTTATGGAAAACACGGGCAGCTATTTAGGTAATATCGTTGAGCGTACTTTTAGTTTACAGGCTTATCAATCGAGTGATTGGATCGGCAGTTGGACACTCTTTATCTTTGCATGGACGATTGCTTGGGCACCCTTTGTCGGATTGTTTATTGCCAAGATTAGTCGGGGTCGTACTATCCGTGAGTTTGTATTAGGCGTGATGTTAGTACCAACCTTCTTTACATTTTTCTGGTTCGCAGTTTTTGGTGATACAGCGCTCCATATGATTATGGTTGATCGCTACGATGCACTCATTACTGAAGTGCAGAACAACCAAGCAATTGCGTTATTTAAATTATTAGAGAACTTACCTTTTACTCAGATAGTGTCGTCATTAACAGTACTATTAATTATTACCTTTTTTGTGACCTCATCGGATTCAGGGTCTTTGGTGATTGACTCGCTTGCAGCCGGTGGTCGTAGTGATACGCCATGGTGGCAACGTACCTTTTGGGTAGTGACTGAAGGGGCAGTTGCTGCAGCGCTGCTGGTCGCTGGTGGACTGACAGCATTGCAGACTGCCGCTATTGTCAGCGCCTTACCCTTTGCCGTTATCATATTAATTTCGATATTTGGCATGTGGCGTGCGCTACGTATTGAAGGTCATCGTAACCAGAGTTTAGGTAACGATAACCATTTGCCGCCGCATCTTCTGAAACTAGAGGCTTGGCGCGAGCGTATTGATTATATGACTGAGCAGCCAACACGCGATAAAGTGCTTAGTTATATTAGAGGAACTATTTTATCTTCTATGAACGAAGTGGCTGAAAAGTTCGCCGATACAGGTTGGTTGCCTGATGTGAATTATGATGAGATCAATAACCGCGCTGTATTAGAATTGAGAAGTGGCGATAATGTGGAGTTCTGGTACGAGGTTCGCTTATCAGAGCATGATATTCCTGATTATTATACGGAAGATATGGCAAACAAATTGCCACAAGAGCACCATTACCGTGCTGAAGTGTATTTGCGCCGTGGTGGTCAGACTTATGATTTATATGGTTATGAATCAGTGTCGATTATTAATGACATTATCGATCAGTTTGAGAAATATCTACACTTTGTCAATGTCTCACCAGATATTCTACCGTGGCGTATGCAAGAGCATGATGAAGATATAACGCTTGAGCAGGGCAGTGTGTTTGATAAATAGGTATATTAAACAGGACATTCAATGTTGATAAACTTTATGAGCTGAGCAAATGATTACGTAATCCCTTGCAATATGCGCACGAATCCTTAGAATAACGGCTTGTTTTCATTGCTAATCAAGCCGTTTTTTATGTCTATTGATTCTCCGGTTTTACCTTCGTCTAATCCTACCTCAGACCATCCTTTATTGCAGCCACTCGTGATTGGCGGCTTGACGATTGAGAACCGTTTGATAGTTGCACCGATGGCTGGCGTGACAGACAACCCTTTTCGCAGATTGTGCAAATCCTTTGGTGCAGGTCATGCAGTCAGTGAAATGATTATCGCTGATACGGCATTGTATGCGCGCAAAAAATCGCTCTATCGTGCCAATTTTGATAATGAAATCGCGCCAATTTCTGCCCAGATAGCAGGCGCGGAACCTGATAAATTGGCAGAAGCAGCGCGTTATCAGATTGATAATGGTGCACAAATTATTGATATTAATATGGGCTGCCCTGCCAAAAAGGTTTGTCGTAAATTGGCAGGCTCTGCACTATTGCAAGATGAAGACTTGGTTGCGCGCTTGCTAGATGCTGCGGTGAATGCCGTCAATGCGCCCGTTACTTTAAAAACGCGCTTGGGCTATGAGAATGGACGTGAAAATATTTTGCGCGTTGCAAAGCGAGCAGAGCAAGCGGGTATAGCTGCTATTGCTATCCATGGACGCACGCGTGAAGATATGTATACCGGAGAGGCGCGTTATGAGCTGATACGTGAGGTCAAAGAAAGTATTAGCATTCCAGTCATCGCAAATGGCGATATAGACAGCGCGCAAAAAGCGCAGCGTGTTTATGAGCTGACCGGCTGCGATGCGGTGATGATTGGACGCGCTGCACAAGGACAACCATGGATATTTCGCGATATCGAGCATTTTTTGCGCACAGGTGAGACGCTGGCATCACCCAGTGTTAGCGAGATAAAAGGAATTGTACTGACACATTTAGAAGAGCTATACGGTTTTTATGGTGAATACTCAGGCTGCCGTATTGCTCGCAAGCACATTGCTTGGTATACCACCGGTATTCCGAACTCTAACGCCTTTAGGCAAGCCATGTATGGTGAGGAAAGTACCGCCGGACAGTTCCGTGTGGTAGAGGATTTTTTGAATGCTCATGAATAAACAATGAAGAGCATATGTCGAGCACAAAGTGATCCATACTTCATCTAGTAAGAATGTCTATCCAGTTAAACTGGCTTTATTGCTTATTTATTTCCTTTAACCTATATTTCTTTGTTATGATTTAGGTAAATATTAACGGAAGTCTAATTTTTAAAAGGATGTTTCATGGCTAACCCTTCAAAAAAAGCAATCGGTAAAGCAGTTCAAGACAAGAATATTATTATAACGGGGGCATCAAGCGGTATTGGTGAGCGTACTGCTTTTTTGCTTAGTGAATGCGGTGCTCATGTTATTTTGTTGGCACGTACTGAAGAGAAGCTAAAAGCGGTTAAAGAAAGTATCGAAGAGCTTGGTGGTAAGGCAAGTTATTATCCTTGTGATTTGACCAATATGGATGCCATTGAAAAAGTTAGCACGCAAATTTTGGCGGACTTTGGTCACGTTGATGTATTGGTAAATAATGCCGGTCGCTCGATTCGACGCTCGGTTCACGAATCCACTGAACGTTTCCATGATTTTGAGCGTACCATGGATATTAATTACTTTGGCGCAGTCAAAATCATTCTTGGGTTTTTGCCGACGATGATTGAACGTCAAACGGGTCAAATTGTGAATATTTCATCAATTGGTGTATTGGCAAACAGTCCGCGTTTTGCCGCGTATGTCGCCTCAAAATCGGCCTTGGATGCCTTTAGCCGTTGTCTAGCTGCCGAAGTTAAAGGCGATAATGTGACGATAACTAATATCTTTATGCCATTGGTACGCACGCCGATGATTGAGCCAACTAAGCTTTATCGTTATATGCCAGCGCTTATGCCAGATGAGGCGGCAATGATGGTCGCCAAAGCGATCGTTCATAAGCCAAATAGTATTGCTAGTAACATGGGCAAGTTTGCGTCGGCTACTTATTCATTAGCACCAGCGATTAACGTTGGTATTCAATCGATGGGTTATCGTATTTTCCCAAGCACTCGTGCCGCTCAAACCACCGATAAAAAACCAAACCTTGCTCAACGTGCCTTTGCTAGAATCTTACCGGGTGAGCATCACTAGATTGTATTTATTATGTATGACCAAAAAAGGATACTTCGGTATCCTTTTTTAGTGCCTTAAAAGCATTGATAAGGATATATACGGGTAGGCAGTGGATTTCTATTTAACATAAGGCTCGTTATGGGAACAGTTTTTTATCCTAATAATGAACTTTTTGGGGATGTATTTCCGAGTATTAATTTTAATTATATGTGCCTGAGTCTGATTACCGCTTAAATAGAACACTCAATATTGAAGCGATAGAAAATCTTAGCAAACATAAGATTCTTGTCTTTAATTCCTATTACACTATTTTCAGTATAGAAGAGACAGTTAATATATATTACTTTGAAAAATAAGGTTTTAGAATCAACGGTCTATAACATCTAGTCCTAGCCTCATCCAGCGAATTGCCTGTTCTTGATGATCTGTTAACGCACTCCAGAGAGCGTCTTCACTGATGATGGAATAGACATTATCTGCGCACTCAACCATCACCTTGCTTTCATGATCTTTTCTCCACTGTTCACTTAGGTAGTAAGTTTGCAGCTCAGATAATAATGTACTGGCTTCTACCCATTTTTCCTGTACACCTTGTATCTGTTCATGTAGCTCATGCCAACGCTCATATTTTTTGCAGCGCTTGTGCATCAAAAACGTCCATTATATTACTTCAGTTTATAATTATAAAAAAACCAATGAAACTGCTCAGATATATTCATAGCAGCTTCATTGGTTATATGGTATTCAAAATTAATATATTAACCAAATACTTTCATACGCTCTTCAACGGGCTGAAACGCTTTGTCGCCTGCTGGCTGCTCAATAGCACCGAATACCATCTGTGCGTTTAATTCCCAATCCTCAGCAATGTTCCAAGCGTCAGCAACTTTTTGATCGATAACTGGATTATAATGTTGTAAGTTCGCGCCGATATCAATGCTTGCTAATGCCGTCCAAATCACATATTGATGCATAGCACTGGTTTGATATGACCAGATTGGGAATTTATCCGCATATAAAGGTGCTGCTTCTTGCATGTTTCTCACGACGCCTTTGTCCTCGAAGAACAATACTGTACCCGCACCTGTGCTAAAACCTGCAATTTTGTCTTTGGTGCCTTGGAATTTTTCATCATCATTAACGATAACTTTTAATGTCTCTTCGGTGATATCCCAAAGCTTTTTATGATCGTCGCCGAATAACACCACGATACGTGCCGACTGTGAGTTAAAAGCGGATGGCGTATGCAAGACTGCATGCTCAACCAGTTTAACCACTTCATCGTTAGAAACAGGTAGCTGATCGCTTAGTGCATAGATAGAACGGCGCTTTTCTGCCAATTGTTGTAAATTTTTTAGGTTTGACATTATTTTCTCCAGTGATTATTTATGAGTTTAAGTGATTAAGAACCAAGTTATAAAGCTAAATGGTAATCAACCTTCAACCTTTAAAGCCTTGAGGTAATTCAGGTGCTATCAAGCGCTTCATATCTGAGTCCACTTCACCAAAGCGCTCATGACCGTTATTCCAATCGATAATAGATTGCTCAATCTCAGCTTTATTATCAGCAACGAAGTTCCACCAGAGCAACACCTTTTGATCTAACGGTTCACCGCCTAAAAACATGATACGTGTGCCTTTTTTAGCGCTAATTTGCACGTTACGCTTATCGGTAATATCAGCTTCATCAAAGCGAATTAACTCATCTTGTTCATAAGATTTACCTTTAAAATCAACCCCACCGACAACAATTAAAATACCATGCTCAAAGCCTTCATATAAGTTGAGGGTTACTTCACTATCCTGCATAAAATGAACATCAATACCAACTAGCTTTGAGTATTGCAGGGTTGGAGCAGTATAAGTGTCTCTTGCGGTATTGGTATAGCTACCCGTAGTCAATGTAAGCTCGACACCGCCCTCAGTCCATGTTGGCAGCTCAGGATAATAATGAAAGCTGCGTTCAATCTGCTGATCAGTCGGTAGCGCGATCCATAGTTGCACTGCATGTAGAGCGTGTGCAGCCTCTTCTGAGCCACCATTATCTGGAAATACGCTTTGCTCAGTATGACTAATACCTTGCATAAGCCCTGTTCCAGCCGTCATTAGATTGACTTTGTTTTTGGTAATCACTTGCTCATTACCTAAGCTGTCTTTGTGTAGTACTTCGCCCTCTAGCATCCAAGTAAAAGTTTGCAAGTTGGTATGCGGATGACGGCCTACTTGTAATCCTGGTTCTTTCTCAGCGAATTCGGCAGGGCCTGCATGATCTAAAAAGCACCACGCGCCGATAGGCTGTTTACCTTTATTAGGTAATAAACGGGCAATTGGAATACCGCCGACATCAGCCAGCCTTGGATCTAGGGTTTGAATGCGCATTATTCACCTCTTATTATAGGTAGTTATAGATTATTGAATGCTTACTTATAAATTACTACTACTTTTTATACGTTGATACCACTGTTTAATGTATAAGTGTTTAATACATGATTACTTAATACATAGGTCCTTCCATTAGCAGTACTCTAGCGTCCTCGGTCGCATCCATCGTGACGGTCTTGGTATCTGAAATGCCAAGACCGTCACGAGTATCAAGAACGTTACCGTTGATAGTCACTTTACCCTCTAGTACTAAGATATAAACACCGTTATTAATATCTTTTAAGTTATAAGTCTGGGTAACGCCTTTATCGAAATAACCCATATGGAACCAAGCGTCCTGATGAATCCAAACACCAGCGTCGTCTGCGTTTGGCGATAGCACTTTGACCCCTGCCGTCAAATCCGTACAACTAAACTTGGGAGATTTTAGTTACGCAGCCTGACGATAAAAGTCAAACCACACCTGCCTTGGCGATCTATAGACTAAACCCTTTTGAATTCTCGTCTGATTGTATTAGAGCTCGATATAGCTGATGATATCGTTGATGGCTGTGAACCTTGTTTTATAGTCTTGATGATATACCAGCTCATTCTTCAACACGCCCCAGAAGCTTTCTATTGGAGCGTTGTCGAAACAATTGCCTTTACCACTCATTGAGCCTTTAAATTGATGCTGCTTGATTATCTTGTGATACGCGTGGCTACAGTACTGACTGCCTCTGTTTGAATGTACAATCAGCCCTTGGCTTGGACGTTTGTTCTTAATGGCCATGTTAAGTGCTTTGCAAACTAAATCAGCGGTCATGCGCTTATTAATGGCGTAGCCAATCAGCTCCTTGGTGTATAAATCTTTTACTCCTGCTAAGTATAGCCAATCCTCAGCAGTCCAAATATAGGTGATGTCACTGACCCACGCTTTATTGGGACACTTAGCATCAAACTGCTGATCCAATACGTTTGTATAGACAAGCTTGTTATGTTTGGAGTCAGTAGTGATTTTAAAGCGCTTATGGCGACGACATTTGATACCATGCTCTTCTTTAATACGTCGAACCATATATAGGCTAATATCGTGCCCTTGCTCGGTTAGCTTTGCATGCAGTCGCTCAACACCATAGCGCTCACGAGTTTCACTGTGAGCGGCTTTCACCAGTAACTCGCAATGGTTGCGATGTATCTGCTGCTTGCTGATATCGCGACTCAGCCAGTCGTAGTAGCTTGAATGCTTGATCTTTAGCACACGGCACATAGTAGTAATGCTGAAGAGGGACTGGTTATCTTCAATAAAGGCGTACCTGACTAGCTGTACTTGGCGAAGTACGCCGTCGCCTTTTTTAATATCTCTCGTTCCTCTTCGGCTACTTTAAGCTGTCGTTTAAGCTGCTTTATTTCCTGAAGAGCCGTCATAAGATCAGGATCATATTGTTCTGTGCCAATAAGCTTGCCTTGGTTGGCTTTGTTATGCCAGTTAGATAAGGTCTGCATCGCGATACCAAGCTGCTTTGCGGTAGCTGAGATATTGCCATTATTGTCCGTTATCTTCTTGACCATGATAAACTCCGATTAATACGCTTAGTTTACCAAGTTTATCTCTACGGTTTCTTCAGCATAGCTCAGTATGACTGCTGAACGCTTTCATAATAATATCAGCACACGATTCAGGCGCTTCCATTGGCAGAAGGTGTCCGTTGTCAGCAAGCTCAATGATTCGATCAGCTGGGACAAGATGCGCCCACACTTTGCGCACGTCATTGCTAATAAACATAGACGGTTTGCCAACGATAATGATGTAGGGCACATCAAGATCGTTCAGCTCTTTTAAAGCATCATTGACGAAAGGGATGTCAAAGTAGCTTGCCAGTTCTTGTTCAGGAGCAAACAGCAGGTTGTATTGCTCTTGTTCATTTTGGATAAGGCTGTTTTTTGCAAAAGTATAAAGATGATCATCATGAATACGCTTAAATGCACGATGTGCCCGTAGATAGTCATAGTATGATTCAATACTGTCCCAATTCGCTTGCTTGGCTAACGTACTTTTGAAAGGTTCTTGAGCTACCTTTAAGTCATCAGGCGCAGAGTTCATCATGAGTGTTTGCGATTTGGTAAAAGTAACAGGCTCTATTAAATACAGTTGTGAGAATAGCTCTGGACGTTTGGCTGCGGCAATGGCAGTGGCGGTAGCACCCTGAGAATGTCCAATACCGACGATAGGAATATCTTGTGTCCTCTCTAAAAAATCAATCAAGATATCAGCATCTTGCTCGCGGGTTAGCTTTTTTTCGGATGGTAAATCATGCCAATAGCCACGCATAGCAAGACTGGTTATAGCAAATTTCTCACTGAGCTTGGTCAATAGCGGTAAATAGACGCCAGTTGTAAAGCCATTGCCACCATAAAAGTGAGCAGCCGTCCGCGATGTATTTTTATCACTATTACCCAAAGCGGACAGGTCATAATAGCGCGCTTTTTTATCATCTAACTTGATGGTGCGTTCGAATGTTTGCATAAAATTAGCCTTATTGTTCGTCAATAATCAAAACCATTTGAAGTAAAAAGTCGATATTATTTTCACTGTGGCATGTCAAATATTAAACAAGTTGTGGTGGCATGAGCATATATAGTCGGTCCTAAATAAAAGAAATACAAATATAATAAGGTACTACTGGGGTTAATTTTTCTTGCTTGCTTGCTGTGCCTACGCAGACAGAGGCTGCGAATAATTAGCCCCAGTAGTTCTGTACCCTTTTAAAAGTGGATTAACTATAGTTTACCATCAGGCCCTACAATATGACCTTCAGCAGTTGCTGTCTGCCTCCCCACATGGATAATTTTGGCCTCAGCACGCACCAGCGGGATGGCGGTCGTTAAGGCACGAATCATATTCACTTTAATCTCGAGCGTGGTATAACCTTTACCAGCTGGTAAGGTTGACTGAATAGCGCAGCCAACCGCAGAGTCAAGAATGGTACAAAACCAGCCGCCATGTACGCTACCTAATGGATTGTAATGTTGTTGGCTTGGTCGACCTTGAAAGAGGGCAATACCGACTTCTATCTGGATAGGGATAAAATCCAGCGTTTCACCAATCGGTGGCGATGGTAACTCTCCTGCAAATATAGCGTCAAAGAGCGCTTTACCGCTCATGCTAGCCAGTTGAGCAGGTGAGGTTACCCTACAGAGCCTAATGTAGCGCGTACTCTTAAATCGTCAGCTTCCCAAGTAGCCAACACATCGTCAACCTCTGTTTTTGTACTATCCATTTTAAAATCCTTTGCGTGAAGTTTATTTTTATGCTTAATTTTTCTAAATGTGTTCTTGTCACGAACTTAAATGATATTTACCACTACTTTACCTTTGGTGTGACCATCATCTACATGCTGGATGGTCTGTGAAAATTCAGTAAAGTTATAAACGCGATCTAGTACTGGAATAATCTCCTGCTTTTCCACAAGCTCAGCAATACGGGATAACTGCTCACCACTTGGCTGCATGAATAAAAAGTGATAATGAACCCCACGTTTTTTGGCTTTTGCTCTAATAGACAAGCTCAGTAGTGGAATGATTTTACTCATGATCCAATTGGCCCCGATTGCTTGTGCCATATTCTTGTCTGGCGGTCCTGCTATGCTAACGACTGTGCTGTTAGGTTTCAAAACTTGCAAAGAGCGCTCTAACGTTTTGCCCCCTTGTGTATCAAATACTACATCATAATCAGACAATACTTCTGCAAAATTGGTCGTCTTATAATCGAGGACGATATCTGCCCCTAAATCTTTTACCCAATCAGCATTCTTAGCACTGGTAGTCGTGGCAACGTAGGCACCTAGATGCCTGGCAAGCTGAATGGCAATCGATCCCACACCCCCAGAACCAGCATGAATCAGTATTTTTTGTCCACGTTTTAGCTGTGCTACTTCTACTAGGGCTTGCCACGCCGTTAGAGCAACTAAGGGTAAGGCCGCCGTTTGCGTCATAGACAGGTTGCTGGGCTTTAGAGCAACTGATGTGCTCTGAAGCACCGTATATTCAGCGAAACACCCTTGTTCATCAGTCTTAGCAAAAACCTCATCTCCCACTTTAAAATTATGCACTTCTGAGCCAACCTCAACGATGACACCTGCCAAATCATTGCCTAAAATAAAAGGAAACTGCACGGGTAAAATCGCTTTAAATTCCCCTTCCACCATGCGCAAATCAAGTGGGTTGATACTGACCGCATGTACCTTTACCAAAACTTCATCGTTTTGAATAATAGGTTTGGACTGTTCGCCAAACTGAATCTGCTCAAGCTTACCATAATGATTTATATAAGCGGCTTTCATAATACTCTACCTAAATCTGATGAGCGTAAGTGAGGTTAAGGTAGCCTACGACTACGCAAGTTACTCTTATAAGGTCATATTTTATTCAGTAATAAGATAATAATATAAAAATAGACTAGTTACTACTAAAAAGATAGTGACTAGGGCTATTTCTTGTATTATAGTAACTATCTTTTTAGTAGTAACTGATATTATACGATTTGATCCACACGCCATAGGAGACACCTCAATGTCAGTACAAAAATCGCCCTATCAATGGACAACAGTACCTACTGAGTTTATCAACTCAGCTGGGATCAGCTTTGCCTATCGTGAGTATGGTCAGCAAAATGGTGGTACGCCCATCATATTTTTAAACCATTTGGCAGCAGTGTTAGACAATTGGGACCCTCGAATTATGGATGGTATCGCCACAACACATCATGTCGTGGCGTTTGATAATCGTGGTGTGGGCGCTTCGACAGGGCAAGCAGCTGAATCGATAGAGCAAATGGCAGATGACGCTATTACTTTCATTGAAGCAAAAGGCTTTGATAAGGTTGATTTATTTGGCTTCTCGATGGGCGGTATGATTTCACAGGAAATAGCACTGAAAAAACCCAGTTTGGTTAGAAAAATGGTGATATCGGGTACAGGACCTGCTGGAGGAAAGGGCATCGCTAAGGTCAGCAGAATCTCTAATAAAGACTTGGTTCGAGGCTTGCTTACGCGTCAAGACCCCAAGGTGTTTCTGTTTTTCACTCGTACTGATAATGGAAAGCGTGCTGCAAAAGCATTTATCAAGCGTATCAATGAGAGGTCGAAAAATCTTGACAAAGAAATCAAGATTTCAGCGTATCGTGCTCAACTCAAAGCCCTAAAAAAATGGGGTAATAAAAAACCTGTTGATCTTTCTGTCATTAAACACCCTACCTTGGTGGCTAATGGCGAGCATGATCGTATGGTTCCTACGCTAAATACCTATGATTTAGCAAAGAGATTGCCCAACAGTCAGTTAATCATATACCCAGATGCCGGACATGGTGACATTTTTCAATACCATAAAGATTTTGTAAAACAAACACTTGATTTTTTAGCGAAACATTAATTTTACCAAGAGGTATATTTTTTATGACGACTCATTTAACAGCGCCAACGCAATTCATAGAAGTCGATGGAGCTAGCTTTGCTTATCGCAGATGGGGAAATACAGAGAGCTCAAATCCACCGTTATTATTTTTGCAACATTTTCGTGGTGGTATGGACAACTGGGATCCTCTTATGACGGATGGTCTTGCCGCCAACCAAGAAGTTATTTTGTTTAATGGTCGGGGTGTCGCTTCCTCAACGGGAACACCGCGTACTCGCATAGAGGCGATGGCCGATGATGCCGCCGCTGTTATTCGTGCGCTTGGACTTGAACAAGTTGACGTACTGGGTTTCTCTTTAGGTGGCTTTCAGGCGCAAGACTTGACCCTTCGACATCCTGAGCTGGTGCGCAAGCTCATGTTACTTGGTACAGGACCACGTGGTGGTAAGCCTGGTCATGACGACAAAGATATTCCTGCCTTGGTGTATAAACATGCCACGCAAGCTGTGCCCACACAAGATAATTTCTTATTTTTATTCTTTGGTCGCTCACAAGCAGCTATCGAAGCGGGCAATACTTTTTGGGAGCGTCGCCATCAGCGTATAGATCAAGATACCCCAAGCTCGCCTGCGGTTATGCAGGCGCAAATCGAAGCCAATCTATATTTTTTACCAACGCTTGACGATACTCAGCCTTTTGCGCACCTAGGAAAAATCCAGCAGCCGACATTTATTTTAAATGGACAAGACGATGTGATGATTCCAACCATCAACTCTTACTATATGGCGCAGCATATTCCAAATGCACAGTTATTTATTTATCCGGATGCAGGTCACGGCGCGCAATTTCAGTATCCTGAGCGTTTTTTAGGACATGCTTTACAGTTTTTGAATGAATAAGTTGAGTATGACAGCTCATTGCAAGCTTCTTGAATCGTCGTCTATTTGGATAAAAATCTCATGTTAAAATTTTACTCCTGGTATTAACAGGATTAATGCAGCGTGCTATCAGGAAAAACCCCAAGGCTGCTGCACATGCCGAAGGTCAAAACATTGTTTTTCAAATTCAAACCACGAGTGGACAAGGACGCTATTATATCGTCAAAGACCAACGTATTCGATCTTATGTTGGGTGCAGTGATAAGGCTACTTTCACGCTAACTTTTAGTTCTGCTAAAAAAGGCTTTACGGTATTGAGTGCTAAAGATAGTACAGGTGCTTTTTTGAGCGCAGTCGGCAGTAAGGATTTAATCATTAGTGGCGATTACGCCGCGGTAATGTGGTTTCAAGGATTGGTTGCTTATTTTTGATATCCACTTCTTTAGCCGTTACATTTTATAGCGACCTACAATCTAAAAGGTTTTTTAGATAAGTAGCTTTAGGGAAGGCAAGTCTTCATTGAGAATCTTGATTTGATGGATTTTCTTTATAAAATCTTGACTGGGCGTTTATTAGAATGGCATGTAGACACAATCGAGGTATGTTTTGGCCAAGCATTTATGAGCAAAATTTTAAGAGATTGATTCAGTGTGAAGGACAGAGCAGAGAAATGGAGTGGCTGAATAAGCTATGAGTTTTTCTGCTTTATGGCGCGTTTACCAATCTCAATCCCAGTGATTTTATCAATTACTATGGGCTCAATCTCCACACCTGTCTCTGAATCTACAAAGACGGGCATCTGTCTTTCTTCTTCACAAAGCTTATGAGCACGTCCCCAAGCACCAAGTACAAATAATACGGGTAATATGTCTTGCCCAGATTGAGTCAATAGGTATTCCTCTCGCGGTGGTAGCTCTGAGTAGCGCTTTTTTTCAAACAAGCCTTGATCCACTAATGTCGCCAAGCGTTTAGTCAACATCGACGGGGAAATACCCAAACTACTGCGAAATTCATCAAAGCGAGTAAGCCCCATGTGAGCATCACGCAAAATGAGCATACACCAAGAGTCGCCGAACACGGAGAGGCTACGGGCAATAGGGCATACAGCAAGGCTGGGTTTGTCTAAGGGCACTTTAGCCATAAGAGTCATCACCAATTTCTGATTTGTAGAGTTCTATTATACCGCGAATTACTAGGAATGCCTTTGTCTATGATTGAATTGAAGACTATGCTTTTTTGGTCAATACCACGTTGGCTACATCAAGCTGCGCTTTTTCGCAGTATAAATAGCTAAAATCCTATCCAATTTTATTATACCGCTACAGTTTGCTCAGTATAATAGCAGTACACTCAGAATGATTAACTTAAGGTATTCAATGTTTAAACAACATAGACAAGCACTAGTGGTTGAAGGTGGCGGCATGCGTGGCGCATTTACCGGTGGGGTCTTAGACGCTTTTTTAGAACAACAATTCAATCCTTTTGATCTTTGTGTGGGGGTTTCCTCAGGTTCAACCAACGTTGCTAACTATTTGGCTGCACAACAAGGTCGCACCCTACACATTTACTTGGATCATTCCCTTCGATCTGAATTTATTCACTATGGTCGTTTCTTTAAAGGCGGCGACTTACTGGATTTAAAGTGGATGTGGAACGTAGTCGAACAGGAATATCCACTGAATCAAGCACAGTTATTTGCCAATTCTGTGGAATTTTACATGGTATTGACGCATGCTATCTCAGGAGAGGCTACCTATATCAAAGCGTCTAAAGACAATATTTTGGATGGATTAAGAGCCTCAAGTTCTATCCCAGTGCTGACTCGGCAAGCGGTCGAGATATGTGGCGAACCTTATTTTGATGGCGGTGTAGCGGATGCTTTACCTGTACATTGGGCAGCTAAACAAGACCGTGTCGCTAAGCTCATGGTCATACGTACTCGCCCCCAAAATTACTATAAATCAAGTCGCAAAGGCGACCAGCTGTTGGCCAAATATTTTGCTAAGCAGCAATCTGGTTTTTCCCAAAGCCTACTAACACGAACCCAACGGTATAATGACGCGGTACAATTTCTACAGACTTCATCATCACAGAAGCTTTTAGAGGTTTGTCCGCCCAACTTAAAAAATATGGCGAGTCGATTGTCCAAAAATAAAGCTAAAATCCGTTATAGCTATGATGTAGGACTAGAAGCTGGATACCAAGCGATAGAAGATTGGCATAAGCTTTAATCTATGGATTGTTCTAGGCAAACCGATGCAATTGATGTTATTTCTGTTTCTTTCATGCGCAGCAGTAAAACTATAAGCTTAATTCTATTGGATAAGTGTCTTATACTTGGGATGATTACTCTTCTATCTAAAGTCATTTACCATAACGTTCCTTATGAGAATAAGGAGTTCTGCTGGCATACCTATTAAAATTATTGAACGGAAAGAGCTTAATAGTTAGGAGTTAAGCGCTTTACTAACCTCTTAATACCCCTAGTACTAAATAGCTCTAATTACTCGGCATATCATAGTGATCTGCGATTAGCTCAACAGTACGCGATTGAGCATGGCGTGAATAGCCTTGAACAACCATCATTACCTCGTCGATACCTGTTTTTTCCTGAAGATCCTCCAAACCTTTTGCGACCTCGGCAGCGGTGCCATGAAGGGTTTGATTGGTATACTGCTCAATAATCTGGCGCTCTTGTACATTGCCTTGAAAAGCCGCTACTTCTTCTGGTGGCAGTAAAGCGAAAGGCTTGCGCTGGAACATTCTCAACATTGCCATAGCAGTGGATGTTGACTGGCGGCGTGCCTCTACAGGATCTTCATCTGCAATCGCGCCAATACTGACCAAACTGTATGGCTTGGCTAGAGTTTTTGAAGGACGGAAATTCTCTCGGTAAATGCGCATGGCATTGAGAACATCTGCACTGCCAAACTGCAAAGCGAACGCATATGGCCTGCCAAGCTGGGCTGCCATATGTGCTGAATAAGTTGATGACCCCAAGATCCAGACATCAGTGGCGGTCTTTGATGGCGGCACTCGATTTTGCTCGGCCTGCCATGGCCCTGGCACCGCATGAACCTCACTATAAGGATGGTCTTTTGGAAAGCTGTTTTCTAAAAATCCCAACAATTCTGCGACTTGCTGAGGAAACTCATCGTTCGCCGCCTTGTGACGGCGCAAAGCTGACGCCGTTGCTCCATCCGTACCCGGTGCCCTTCCCAAACCAAGATCAATTCGTCCTGGAGCCAAAGCATCAAGCATACCGAATTGTTCAGCAACCACCAAAGGCACATGATTCGGTAGCATGATACCGCCTGCACCAAGCCTAATGCGCTCGGTTTCACCAGTAAGCCGAGCAACCATCATCTGCGGAGAAGGAACTGCGGCGCCCGGCATGGCATGATGTTCAGACATCCAAAACCGCTGAAACCCTCTTCTATCCGCCAGTTTCGCAAGAGCGATCATCTCTTTAAAGGTATCCTCTATGGTATGGCCAACGCCAGTGAAGGCATTATCAAGCACCGACAGAACGAAAGGGGCGTTGCCAGAATTATTTGGAATATTCATAAACGATCTCATTTATACAGTATTGATTATGCATGGCAACACACTTTGAGCATTGCCACACAAGCAAGCTTCTAACAACTGACTTCTAAAGAACTAGAACTTATAGACCTGCCCATCATCAGGAACAAGCGCACGCTGTTTGTCTAAGGGTTTTTCCTCGATAAAACGGCGCAGCTCTGCCTTTGACAGTGCTCCATGATTGACCGTATCCATGTGCACATTAACTATTTGAGCATTAGGAGAGAATTTGTACGCACGGTATACATCCTCTTTACCCATGATGATAGAGTCATCAACAAAGGTAGTGAGCTTTGCATAACCTGTGTTAAGGATGACTGCATCAGGCTTGTAGCGAGTCAGTGCATTCTCTACTTCCTTATTCCAAATGGTATCCCCTGCGACATAAACCGTCTTGTAGTTTGGTTTTTGGAACACAATACCCATCGTTTTGCCAAGTGCCTGAGCAAGTGCTGGAACCTTGTACATCTCATTAGTACCATGCTGTCCGATGGTTTTATTGATTCTCGTGCCTTTAAACACAACCCCTTGCTGTGTCAATACTCTGACATCGGTAAAGCCATCTTTACGCACAGTTGCTGCATCGGCTTCATTTTGAGTAAAAATTGGCATATTACGAGGGACGAGGTTACGTGCGGCATCATCCCAATGGTCAGCATGTAAATGCGTCAAGATAATGGCATCTGCTTTAAGCACTTCTGCAACAGATATCGGCAAATCTACCACTGGATAGCGGATTTCGCTATTCAATGTGTCTGCAAACCCTGGATAAGCGTTTTTAGGTGCTAGCATAGGATCCACTAAAAACGTGGTACCCGCATAATCAAGTTTGATTGTGGCATTGCGGATTTGCTGAAATTGAACGGTATTGGTCGCCGTCTCTTTTCCAGCATTAGAATTGGCCGCTGGACTGGCAAAGGTGGTACATGCCGTTAAAAACATGACGCCACTTAACAGTGTGGTGCTAGTCAGTAATTTTGCTATCTTCATAATATCTACCTTATCGATGAGAATCTTATTGAGGAATCTGTTTTACAACTTAATGAGGGTTTGATTAACTACTCAGGATTAACGTGCAATCCACGTTTGGGTATCAACCACTTCGCCATATAGAAACTCAATCGCTGCCATGATGGTGGCATGAGCCTGAGCGGCGGGTACGGTCGTTCCATTAAATTCAAGATCAAGCGTGGCACAAGCATCATGAACCGTGGTCGTGGTATAACCAAAGTCCACTGCCGCACGAACGGTGGCATCAACACACATATGGCTCATGGCGCCAATCACGGTAACGTCTTTGATACCTTCTTTATCAAGCAGATCTTTAAGAGCAGTCTCACGGAATGAATTGGGATAATGCTTGACGACGACAGCCTCACCCTCTATCGGTTTTACTTTCTCATTGATCTCTACACCATCGGTACCCGGCGTAAAGATCGGTGCGTCAGTAGAAGGCATCTCATGACGAACATGAATGACGGTATGACCTTTTTCTCTAGAAGACGCAATAACCAAAGCGGCATTATCAGCGGCTTCGTTAATACCTACGAGTGATAACTTACCTTCTGGGAAATACTCATTTTGAATGTCTACAACGATAAGTGCTTGTTTGTTCATGATAGTGCCTCTTTGTTTATGGGAGTGACTGTATAGACGTACATTTTACAAGCACTGTGCTACACTAACGAGTGGCTACATCGACACATAAGAGGTTAATAACGACATATGAATCAAAAACATGCTATTGAAATTGGGTTGGTCGTTTATGAGAAGGCACAAATGGCGGCCATCCTTGGTCTGACTGATCTGTTCGTCATTGCCAGTAAAATCGCCGCCAAGCACCAAAATACAACTGATCTTCCTTTACAAGTGAGTCACTGGGAGATTAAAGATACTAATCTGCTGCCTACCTGCACTTTTTCTAGTAATCCCGATAGTGTAGGAAAATTAGCGGCTGTCATTATCCCGCCAACGTTAGAGGCACCGATTGAACAACAAGCAGCAGCGCCTTGGCTGAACTGGCTGAGAGATCAGCATTCAGCAGGTGTAATCATGTCATCCGTTTGTGCGGGTGCTTTTTTATTGGGTGAAACAGGATTACTCTCCAAGCGTAAGGCAACCACACATTGGGGTTATGTAGAGCAGTTCGAGAAGCGTTTCCCTGATATCGATCTTGATGTGGATCGCATTGTGATCGAAGACGGTGATATTGTGACTGCTGGTGGTGCGATGGCTTGGACGGATTTGGGGCTTAGAATGGTTGATCGGTTTCTTGGCTCACAGGTGATGAATGAGACCGCTCGTGCGTTATTGATTGATCCCTCAAGACGTGAACAATGCTATTACAGTGCGTTCTCACCGGTATTAACACATGGTGATGCAGCCATACTAAAGGTGCAACATTGGTTGCAAAAAACAGAAGCACAGGATATTGATTTGCCCACACTAGCCAATTGTGCTCAATTGGAGGAACGTACTTTTCTGCGTCGTTTTCATAAGGCGACGGGCATGACTTCAACGGAATACTGTCAAAGATTACGCATCGGAGAAGCAAAAGATTTTCTACAGTTCTCGTCGTCTCCAGTTGAGCAAATTGCGTGGAAGGTTGGTTATAGTGATGTCAGTGCGTTTCGTAAGGTATTTAAGCGCATTGTTGGGTTGACACCAAGTGAGTATCGGCGCAGATTTAATACGAATAAAGAGTGATAGGTTTAGATGGTTGTTCTGATAATACTATCCACTTTTTATAATTAAAAATAGACATATAACCAAATGCACGGGGCAAACCCATCACTAAGATGCAGTTGCCCACTCAAGCGTTGTCCATGCAATTTCTTTTATCCCACGCTGGCTTTTCTTCAAGTGGTCAATAACCTTAGAATTATTAAGCCCATCGCTCCTTTCTGTTAAACGTATAGGCTGCGCGTTTTAAGGCTGGTTCATTGCACTTGTGCAGGGAAACCACCTTTTTCTAAAGCAGCCGTCATCTGCTCAACATTTGCGATGGTTGTGATATTTACCACTTTGGCTGCCAAATCAATATCAACCTTGGCATTTGGGTCGATATCGTGAATAGTTGCTGTCACACCACGAGCACAACCGCCACAGTTCATATTTATAATCAATAGTTTCATAACCTTTCTCCAAATGAGTTTTTGTTTCATCACTAAGTTTAAGCCTTGACATGATGGTAAGGTCAAATATATTTTTTGAAAACATGCTTGACCTTACCATTATGTCAACCTATATGCTGTTGATAACAGATTAAAAATGGTGGAGGTTGTTATGAATTCGAAAAATACTAAGACTTATGCTCATAGTGAAACATTGTCTATTGAGGGTATGACTTGTGCTTCATGTGTGGGACGAGTAGAGAAAGCATTAAAAAAGGTTGAGGGTGTTGAAAATGCTGAGGTGAATCTCGCGACTGAAAAAGCCATGATTTCCTCGTCTCAACCTTTAGATCTTATCGCATTAACCACAGCAGTAGAACGAACAGGTTATAAGGTCTTGGCAACTCAGCCGATCGAGCTTTTGATAGAAGGTATGACCTGTGCTTCCTGTGTGGGACGAGTAGAGAAAGCATTAAAAAAGGTTGAGGGTGTACAACAAGCCAATGTTAATCTTGCTACCGAACGCGCATGGGTACAAGGCAACGCTCAAATACAGAGCAGCGATTTGATTCAAGCTGTTAAAAAAGCGGGATACACAGCTAAGCAGATTGAGCAGAGTGTGAGTGTTCAACAGGATAAAAAAGCCACGGAACAGCAGCAGCTAAAACGAGATTTAATGATCTCTTTAATTCTAGCCGTGCCTGTTTTTATTCTAGAAATGGGGTCACATATGATTCCAGCTTTTCATATGTGGGTCATGGATAATATCGGCACGCAACAAAGCTGGCTGATTCAATTTGTTTTGACCACGCTGGTACTCATCTTTCCAGGACGACGTTTTTATCAAAAAGGTATTCCAGCATTATGGCGCTTGGCCCCAGATATGAATTCATTGGTAGCAGTTGGTACATTGGCGGCTTACAGCTTTTCTCTAATGGCAACGTTTGCTCCAGAAGTTCTACCTGAAGGCACTGTAAATGTGTATTACGAAGCGGCAGCTGTGATTGTGAGTTTGATTTTATTAGGGCGTTATTTTGAGGTAAAGGCCAAAGGACGTACTTCTCAAGCCATTCAGCATTTAGTGGGTATGCAGGCAAAAACGGCGCGTATTCATTATAACGGACAAGTAGTTGAAGTCCCGATTGCAGAGGTGACCACAGAAACGATTGTTGAAATTCGTCCCGGCGAGCGTGTGCCAGTCGATGGTGAAGTGGTTGAAGGCCAAAGTTATATTGATGAATCCATGATTACAGGTGAACCCGTTCCTGTCAAAAAACAAGTGGGTGATCAAGTGGTAGGAGGGACGGTCAATCAGAATGGGACCTTGAATTTTCGGGCAACGGCTATCGGAGAATCGTCGGTCTTGGCGCAAATCATTCGTATGGTTGAACAGGCTCAAGGATCTAAATTACCGATTCAGGCATTGGTTGATAAAGTCACTATGTGGTTTGTGCCCATCGTAATGCTCTTAGCCACTCTGACTTTTGTTGTCTGGTTTATTTTTGGTCCTGAGCCTACTTTAACTTTTAGTCTCGTCAACGCCGTTGCCGTCCTAATCATTGCTTGTCCCTGTGCAATGGGATTGGCAACCCCCACCTCCATTATGGTGGGGACAGGTCGCGGTGCAGAAATGGGCGTCTTATTCCGTAAAGGAGAAGCATTACAAGCGTTACAGGAAGTAAAAGTCATTGCTGTCGATAAGACAGGCACATTGACTCAAGGTAAACCAACCTTAACGGATTTTCATGTACAACAAGGGTTCGAACATGAACAAATTTTGCGTATTGTGGCATCGGTTGAAGCAAAGTCTGAACATCCAATTGCATTGGCCATTGTTCAAGCCGCAGAACAACAAAATATCAGTTTATCACCCATTACCGCTTTTGAATCTGTGACCGGATTAGGAATTAAAGCGGAAGTTGCAGGTCAAGCTGTTTACATTGGTGCTGATCGTTATATGCAGCAATTAGCACTTGATATCACACCTTTTGAAAGCGAAGCTGCTCGTTTAGGACAAGAAGGTAAAACCCCACTTTATGTCGCGATTGATCAGAAATTGGCTGCTATTATTGCCGTTGCAGACCCTATTAAAGACACCACTTATGCCGCGATTGCAGGTTTACATCAACTGGGCTTAAAAGTAGCAATGATTACAGGCGACAATCGCCATACTGCGCAAGCGATTGCAGCAAAATTACATATTGATCAAGTGATCGCAGAAGTGTTACCTGATGGAAAAGTAGATGCGATACGTCAACTGCAACAACAATATGGACGAGTGGCTTTTGTTGGTGATGGTATCAATGATGCGCCCGCTCTCGCTCAAGCTGATGTCGGACTGGCAATTGGGACAGGGACAGATGTGGCAATTGAAGCCGCAGATGTTGTGTTGATGTCAGGTAGTTTACAAGGGGTTCCTAATGCGATTGCTTTAAGTAAGGCCACCATCAAAAATATTCGACAAAACCTATTTTGGGCATTTTTCTATAATGTTGCTTTAATTCCAATTGCCGCAGGGGTCTTATATCCAGCATTTGGTATTTTGTTGTCACCCATTTTTGCCGCAGGTGCAATGGCACTGTCCTCTGTTTTCGTATTAGGTAACGCCTTACGCTTAAAGTACTTTCAAGTACCAGCGATTAAAGCATAGATTATATTAAGATAGAGTTAAAGTAGCCGTTTTGCTTTAACCCTTTTTATATCAGGAGTAAAGTTATGAATATCGGTCAAGCGTCAGAGCAATCAGGAATCTCTCCCAAAATGATCCGCTATTATGAACAGATCGGGTTACTTGATGCCGCAAAACGCTCAAATTCAGGTTATCGCATATATTCTAAGCAAGATATAAAAAATTTGTGCTTTTTAAGACAGGCTCGCGATTTAGGTTTTTCCTCCAAACAGATGAAAGAGTTGCTTGATTTGCGGAAAAATACAGATCGGCAGAGTGCTGATGTTAAACAATTGACACTCCAACATATCGCAACTTTGAACCAAAAAATAGCTCAATTGCAAGATATGGTGAGCTTATTACAGATTTCTGCTGATCATTGCTCAGGTGATACAAACGCAGATTGTGCCATATTAGAAGATCTTGAACAGAGTGAATAAAGTAAATTACATGTAGTCTTATATGTTTTTTATGCATATTTCAGTCTGAAAAGACATATGTCTAAAAAAATATTCAGCGAATTCTAAGGATTCAGTATTCTAGTGAGGACTTGAATATTTGGCTGTGAGCTAATGATATCAACGTTTTATCTCGCTGAAACATTCATAGTATACTTCATGGTGTACCTACCACACATATTCTATTCGTGATCGGTGCGGTATACAGGCATCGATCTGCTAGTGTTAGATATAAATTTAATAACTACGAAATCGTTGGCATAGGTTATTATCATTGAGCGGTATGATTAAAGGCTTTCAAGTTAGTTTCTACGGGATTGACAGTGTAAATCACAGTATGGTTTACAGTTAATACGGACGACAAAAAATGAATAATATACATAATGAGCATATATATTACATACAGCAAGCTATTAAAAAATTTGAACTAGGCAATATACACTTTCATGACTTTAAAAGTAGAATGGTTGGCTGTACTGTTGGACTAGAAAATCATATTAATTGTGACTATGACTTGGATAGACTTATTGATGTTTGGTTTGAATCCATAGAGTTTTGCTACCTAGAGAAAGATTGGCAAGCTTATGGATTAGAAGCTGGTTACTTCATACTCGAGGCATCAAAATCTTTTCCTAACAAGGTTTTTCTTCCTGAAAAATCTGATATAGTAAAAGACCAATTAATTAGATTTTTCGAAAAATAGGGTATACCCCAAGGGAACCAGTTATCTTACCCTTCAAACCTATTAACAGACCACTTAAAATAGACCGCTATATTGGAACCATTTAGAACAGACTAGCCAAACACACGCCACATTATCCAAAATAACCCAGCCATAATGATAGCAATGATGAGTAGTCGCTTTGCCCAGTAGGGCAGTAGGGGTTTTTTATAGCCTAAATCATTGAGTTGACTGTCAACGCCTTCTTGTAGGCTTTGAAAGCTTTGCTCCGTTGGTGTGCTTTTTACTTTACTCTTAATCAAGCGCTCAGTATCATCTTCGACTGTTTCTCTATCAAAGTTCATGGCTTGACTAGGAATGCCTTGTTTATTAGCGATACTGTTTAATTTTTGCTGCTGCTGATTTTTGAGAGCAAGCTCGTATGCATCGATGCGAGATTTTGCAGCATTCATACTGATATTTTCGTCAGCGGCTAACGTCTTAATCGCCATGACCAGATTTCCTTTTTCGACCATCATGATAACCGTTTTCGGTAATTTTACTTTGGCAGGTTTTAAGCCTGAATCAAAATCAAACATGACTGTCCTTATTTGAGCATGATAATAAGTAGATTGGAGTATTATAACCTTGTTGTACAGTCAAAATTCAAGCAAAAAAATACCGCAGTTATCATCATATCTGCGGTACTGTTATCAATTTTATTTCATTCTAATTTATAGATCTTTCCAACGTTGGATAGACTCTTTAATGACTTCTTTGGCTTCTTCTACGTCACCCCAAGATTCAACCACCGTTGTACCTGCTTTTTTGAGGTCTTTATAGTGACTGAAATGGAATTCTAGCTGATTGATCAGCTGCTTTGGTAAGTCCGCTAGACTGTTATAAGCATTGCCTGTATCACGGTCGTCAGCAGGTACGACGACGATTTTGTCATCGACTTCGCCATCATCAACGAACTTCATCACACCGATGACTTTCGCTTTTAAGAAAATACCAGTCGGTAAAGGCTGTTCTGTGATGATAAGCGCATCTAACTCGTCGCCATCTTCGTCAAGAGTTTTTGGGATAAAACCATAGTTGCAAGGCTTGGCAAAAATCTGTGGGTCAACACGATCAAGCTCAAATACGGCCAACTCGCGATTCCACTCAATTTTATGGCTACTACCAGCTGGGATTTCTATTACGACATTAATAATGCCGCCGTCGACGTCGCCTGCGTCCAAAATTTTATTAAAATCTGCCATAAAATACTCCAATTTGCTTTTGTTATGAATGTTTGAATCGTAAAGGGTTAAAGTCGGCGTATAAGGTTTGTTACTGCGCCCAATTTGTACCGTGTGCGATTATAACAAGTTTGAATCAAATTTTCTCAAAATGCTTAAGTCTAAGCGCGCACGATATTATGCAAAAAAGGATTATGCAAAAAATACCTATTTTGGCGCTAATTCACGCAATGGGATGTCTCCTGCATGACGCTGGGCGATATTGTCGATGAGCTGTTGCGTAAATTGCTCGTAGGTAAGAGTTTTTTTGTCATCGGTAAGCGGTAGGTTATTTGGCTGTATATTGGTCGCTTGGTTCATATTAACAAAATCCGCCAAACGCAACATTTGCATGCCAGCATAACCACAAGGGTTGATAGCATTAAATGCTGATAAATCACAATCTAAATTAATGGCAATACCATGGTAGCTAAAGCCATGCTTGATTTTAAAGCCAAGCGACGCGATTTTGCCAATCATAATGGTATTATCAACTTCTATCTCATCACTAGTAGGAGCGCTGTCCGTTTCTGTAGCCATATCAGCATATAGATAGACACCTGGGGCATCACGGCGGGCACGGGCGCTGATATGGTTGGTGTCAGTTGATGCTGTGCTCTTGAGACAGTCATTGACCACATCCTCAATCGCTTGCTCAGCGTGTGAGACCATATTGCGCACACTCCAGCTGATACTGTCCAAATCAAACAGCCAATACATAACCAGCTGACCATGTCCATGCCATGTTACCTGACCACCGCGATCCGTCTTAATGATAGGCGTATTAGTACGTTGCAGGATATGCTCTTCTTTACCTGCTTGCCCAAGAGTATAAACGTCATTGTGATCGACAATCCATAACTCGTCAGGCGTACGCAGTTCTTGCTCTTTTTTAAGAGAAATACGCTCTAACGTGCGTGATAACATGGCATCAAGAGTAGCCACATAGTCAGCAGCAGTGAGTGACTTTGTGATGAGATTTTCATTAAGTGGTTGCGTATGAAGCGCCTGCATAGTATTTGGCATGAGAGTGGCTGTCTTATGTTTTTGTTATGTAAAATGGGCTATCTATTGTTAATATTACTGTCATTGAGTGTAGCAGTTTTCATATTGTCGCCCAAATTTTAATTTTAATTATATTGAACTGGAAAAATATAAAAGAATAAAATAGTCACAAAAGGCCACTTTGTAGTGAGCAGATACGCATCGTATACAAACGCATGGGTGCATTAAAGATGCTGTTCATTCAGGAATCAATGGGCTACATTAAATGGTACTAAACAAAAGTAATATCTAAGAAAATGATGTTTTAGCCTTACTCACTATTAGACTTTTTTGCATAGATAACACTTTTATGAGGATAATAGAGTGATATCAGTGATTTTTAGTGTCTAATAATAGCTATAGAGTCTTAAATTTGACAAAACGTGCTGACTCTCACGTATATGACAAGGAAGATATATGACAGACAGCGATCAAAACAATCAGGTTCAAGCGATGCATCCTAAATACGATGAGCACGAAGGGCTTAGTATTATCAAAACCGTAGCAGATATGCAGTCACAGTTCTCACGCATGCAAAATCTAAGCCGTACTCAGCCTATCAATGATTGGGCAACGCGTAGAGACCAACTCGATAATCTAGAGCTAATGCTGAGTGACAATCAACAGCTACTTGCTAATGCTATCAGTGCTGATTTTGGCTATCGTAGTGAATCAGAAACTCAATTTGCCGAGCTGTTTCCGAGCTTTACGGGTATCAGTCATGCCAAAAAGCACGGTAAGAGGTGGATGAAGGCGCAGCGAGTATCGATTTCAGCACTATATATGCCAGCCCATAATGAGATTTTGCCACAGCCATTAGGTGTGGTTGGTATCATGGTACCTTGGAACTATCCTTTATTCTTGGCGATAGGACCGATGATTGACGCGATTACCGCTGGTAACCGCATCATGGTTAAAATGAGTGAGGCAGCACCGCAATTTGCGCAAACGTTTGCAGAAACCATTTCACGTTATTTTTCAGCAGATATGGTTTGTGTGGTCATCGGTGAAGTTGAGATTGCAGCGGCTTTTAGTGAGCTGCCTTTTGATCACCTGCTCTATACTGGCTCTACTGCTGTTGGTAAAAAGGTAATGGCAGCGGCAGCACCCAATCTAACACCGGTCACACTTGAGCTTGGCGGTAAGTCGCCAGTCATAGTACTAGAGGGTGCTAACTTAGAAAATGCTGTCAATCGCGTGATGATGGGTAAGACCTTAAATGCTGGTCAAACGTGTATCGCCCCTGACTATGTACTGATTCAGCGTCAATATCATGATGAATTCGTGCGTCTGGCAAGAGAGTGGATGGAGAAACACTATCCCAATATTGAAAGCAATCCTGATTATTCGCGCATTATTAATGTTCAGCAGTTCAAGCGTGTTAAAGGCTATTTAGAGAATTTATCCAGTGAAGGCGTCTATAGACTCACTGATGCGACGTCTAATCTTGAAACGCGTCTCATGCCACCAGTTATTGTCAGCGAGCCTGCGCCTGAGAGTGATTTGATGCAAAACGAGATATTTGCACCTGTTTTACCGCTCATGCACTATGACACTCTTGATAATGCGATTGCATTTATTAACGCCCGTCCACGACCGTTAGCGCTATATGTCTTCGGTGATAATAGCCGTGATATCGATAAAGTACGCACCAATACGGTATCGGGCGGACTATGTATCAACGAAGTGATTATGCATGTAGCGCAGCATGACTTGCCGTTTGGCGGTGTTGGCGATTCAGGTACAGGCGCTTACCATGGTAAAGCTGGATTTGATCGTTTGAGCCATATGAAACCTATCTTTGTACAATCCAAATTGAATGGGCTAAATATATTATTACCGCCCTATGGTGGCTTATTTAAAAAGGCAATGGCGCTGTTTTTGAAATAGCAGTTTAAAATAGTTGCCTTATTGAATAGATAGTATTTACTCACATTTATCCATCAATAGCATCTACTACGGTAGGTGCTATTTTTTTGTCTAAAGAATCATTTGTTATCAGTGTTATAAATCGCTACACTTTGTAGTGACACTAAACGATAGTTTTGTTTGTTTTAGATAAAAATCAGTAGTATATGAT
>Ga0114916_1000269_pt1 | contig 37246 bp, 55 predicted proteins | sample MalvirAntarct_66_FD_83501 | JGI IMG/M metagenome (GOLD analysis project Ga0114916, IMG submission 83501) | Marine viral communities from the Global Malaspina Expedition - Malaspina viral metaG Antarct_66 | ecosystem: Environmental > Aquatic > Marine > Oceanic | place: West Anvers Island... | reverse complement strand
TCCGGTGACTATCGGGAATAAATTACCCTACGGTCAACTGTTAACAGTTCACAGTTAACTGTCTACACTTGACCCCTCCATTTGTGTTTCCCGCGCGCGCTAGTACTATATAGTCTCTCCATTATTGCTCATTATATTAAGTTGGGGGTCGGTTGGGACGTGCCGACTGTTGCTAACATTACTGTGGATAACCTGTAATATCTGTGGATAAGTAGGAGTTATGTCGCAGTTGTGTCGCGGAATGCAGGATTGGAGGGTCTGAAACACGTAATATAGGGTAGAGGCTGAAACGGAAACGGAAACAACCGAGCGAACGAAGAGAGCGAGGTAAGCCGCTCCGCTTAGAGCTCCGCGACCCCAAGGAGCGGGGCGGGACACCGGTGACTCAGTCGCTTACGCTCCTTCGTAACTAGGTACGATTGATGCCATAGCATCACTTACCTTACCCTTACTTTCTAGGTCGCGGGAACCGAACAATCGTGACCAATGCCTAACTTTCCAAAATATTTTTTACTTAAAAAGCACCCCCCTCCCGAAACACCCTTATCACCCCCCTACTGATTGGAGTCAGATACTATGGCTACAGCCGGTGGTAGGAAGAGTGGGACGGTCGAGGAGGCCAAGATTTTGTTCCTTGAACAGTTGCAGCAGGGCCTCACAATTAGAGCAGCCGTCAGAGCAGTTGATAGGAACATAACCACCTACGAGAGGTGGCGCAGGGAAGACCCAGAGTTCGTTGCTGAGGTCGCACGGATCAAGAACATGAAGACCATGTCGAAGGATGGTAAGGGTGAGTTTATCCCTTTCCCTGAGTTCTCTGAGAAGTATTTAGGGGCTAAGGTATTCCCTCACATGACCAATGTTGTTGACATGATCGAGGGTAATGAACCTAATTGGCTGCATCCTTCCATGACATATTCTAAGGGCGAGCCAGATTTAATCATTGCTAACATGCCACCTGAGCATGGTAAAACGACTTCTATCACGATTAACTATGTGACTTATCGTATTGCCATGAACCCAAATATCAGGATCCTGCTAGTCTCTAAGACTCAGGGTATGGCTAAGAAGATGCTTTTCGCTATCAAGACCCGTCTTACCCACCCCCGCTATGCTGACATGATTCGTCAGTATGGCCCAGTTGGTGGCTACGACAAGGACTCGGAAGCCTGGAACCAGGACATGATTTATGTGTCTGGATCTATCCGTGATAGTGGCGAGAAGGACCCCACGGTCCAAGCTCTTGGTATCCGTGGACAGATTTACGGTGCACGTGCAGATCTTATTATTCTCGATGATGCTATTGACTCGTTGAACGCTCACGACTTCGATAAGCAAATCGACTGGATCCAATCGGAGGTGGTCTCACGTATCTCGGCTTCTGGTGCCCTGCTCGTTGTGGGTACGCGGTTGCAATCTAAAGACCTATATAGTGAACTCACAGATCCTTCAAGGTATCCTGATGAGGAATCACCCTGGACCTACCTGGCTATGCCAGCGGTTCTGGACGCAGACGATGACCCTAACAAGTGGGTCACATTGTGGCCTAAGACTAACGTGCCTGAGATTGGCGCTAAGGACCTTGATGCTGAAGCCGATGATCTCGGTGAGTTCATTAAGTGGAACGGTCCTCGCTTAAGTAAGAAGCGTAAGCGCATGACTCCTCGCGTATGGAGCATGGTTTACCAGCAGCAGTCAGTTTCTGATGAGTCTATCTTCACGATGGAGGCACTCCGTGCTAGTATCAATGGTAACCGGCTTACGGGAGCTATCCCGAAGGGTATGGCTAACTGCCGTCCTAATGGCATGGATGGTCTTATTATTATCGCTGGACTTGACCCTGCCACTACGGGTCACACTGCGGCGGTAGTGATTGGCTTAGATCCGAACACTAATAAGCGTTACGTCCTAGACATGTACAATAAGGCCAGGACTTCTCCTGAGGAGATCAGGGATGTCATTAAGAACTGGACTGACAGGTATGGTGTCGCTGAGTGGCGTATCGAGGTTAACGGTTTCCAGGGCTTCCTTGCCCACGATCGTGAACTGAATGAGTATTGTTCTGCTAGAGGTACCCTAATCAAGCCCCACTACACTGGACGTAATAAGCAGGATGCCGACTTCGGTGTCGCTTCTATGGCTACGTTGTTCTCTGGGTATGATGATGGTCACCAGATGATTGAGCTTCCTTCCACTGCCCAGTCTGAGTCTTCCAAGGCTTTGATCGAGCAGTTGGTTTCGTGGTCCCCTCATGCACCTAAGGGTCAGAAGACAGATATTGTCATGGCCCTATGGTTCGCTGAGTTGGGATGTAGGGATAGGGTTACTGCACGTAGTAGCTTTGGTAAGTCTCATGCTAAGAACGCCTTCCTGACCCCTTGGGATAGGCAGAATCAAAGTACTATCAACCTAAACGAGATCGAAGCGAACGGCAGATTCCCTGTCATTGGATATTAAAAGGAGTACATATGGAGAACAAGAACTTGCTGGAGATGCGTGAGCTCAACGGTCTTCTTACCAGGACTAAGAGTACCTTCGCTGCCCGCGATGGTAGGATGCAGGACGTTCTTGCTGTCCGCCAGGGTCGCATGAGGGACGTATTCCCCGATCTATTCCCAGAAGGTCCCTTCGATAAGGGCATTGTAGCCAACATGGTCGACGTTGCTGCAAGAGATCTCTCTGAAGTTCTTGCTCCTCTACCTGCATTCAACTGTGCGTCATCCAAGATGACTAATGATACCGCTCGTCTGTTTGCTGAGAAGCGTACACGTATCGTTAATGGCTACATTGATCATTCCTCGGTCCAGGTACAGATGTACACTGCTGCCGATAGGTACTTCACGTACGGCTTCGTCCCCTCATTGATCGAGTTGGACCCCGAGACGAACATGCCACGTATCACCTTCCTTGACTCCATTGGGGCATACCCAGTGTTTGACCGTTGGGGAGAGATCCAGGCTGGGTTCTTCTGCTTCTGGCGTTCACGTGACGAATTGTCAGCACAATACCCTCATGCCGCAGGTGCCCTAGGGAACCGTACCGGTAATGACCTCGTTGAGGTCGTTCGTTACCATGACCGCAGTGTCGATATGATCTTCCTTCCTGGTTCGGATAACATGATCCTCGAGTCGGTAGAGAACATCACAGGAGAATGCCTACTTGAGTGGACTCAACGTCCAGGACTAGATGACGATAGCCACGGACAGTTCGATGACGTGCTTGCGGTGCAGGTTGCTAAGGCTAGGTTCGCCCTGTTGTCCCTTGAGGCTGCGCAGAAGGCTGTCCAAGCCCCCATCGTTCTTCCTCCTGACGCTCAGGAACTATCTTTCGGACCTGACAGTATCATTCGTACGTCTCAGGGTAATCAGGTTCGTCGTGTACCCATTGAGGTTCCCAATGCTGCGTTCGCTCAGCAGGGTATCCTTGATCAGGAACTACGTCAAGGCTCACGTTACCCAGATGCCCGCAATGGAAACGTTGACGGCAGTACGGTAACAGGTAAAGGTGTCCAGGCCCTCATGTCTGGCTTCGATACCCAGGTTCGCACAGGTCAAGCCATGTTCGCTCGCACCTTCCAGCGTCTCGTGCGTAAGGCACTGATGGTTGATGAGGTCGTATTTGGTGATGTAACTAAAACTATTCGCGGTAATGCTGACGGTGCACCTTACGAGGTCTCCTACAAGGCTTCACGCGACGTTAAAGGTGACTACACTGTAGATGTACAGTACGGCTTGATGGCCGGACTAGACCCTAACCGTGCCTTGGTGTTCGGTTTGCAGGCTCGTGGGGATAAGCTCATCTCACGTGACTTCCTTCGTCGTCAAATGCCTTTCGCGTTGAACGCTTCAGAAGAAGAAACACAGGTGGATGTCGAGGAGATGCGGGACGCATTGAAGAATGCTGTCTCCATGTACGCTCAGAGCATCCCACAAATGGCCGCTCAGGGGCAAGACCCTGCCGATGCCTTAGCCAAGCTCTCTACTATTATCATAGGTCGTCAAAAAGGTGACCCAATAGAGAAGATCGTGGCGGAGGCATTCGCACCTCCAGAGCCTGATCCCACGTCTGTGGAGGATGAAGGTGGAGAGGGTATCCCTCCTGCCACTCCCTCCGCAGGCGATGGTTCTTTAGATGCCCTCTCTTCCGAGGGTGGTCGTCCCGATGTACAGACTCTACTAGCATCCATGGGTGCTTCGGGTCAAGCCCAAATGTCTGCTGGCGTTAAACGTCAGACCGAGATCTAGGAGTAAAGATGGCTGATGGCAATCATGGAGGGGCGAGAACACCTCGCAATCCTTCTCCTGTTAGTAACCCTGGTGCTGGTTCTTCCCGTACTGACGGCCAACCTGGAGCGAAGATGACGGGTATGCCTTACGGCGAGAACGACGACTTCAATGAGATTCAGACCTCAGCGAAGATGAATCAATCTCAGAGCCGTGGGTCTGCTCCTTCTTCTAGTTCCGTGCGTCAGGGTCAAGTCAAAGCTACCCCCCTATTCAGCGATACCGAGCGACCGGGAGAAGCCGTCACAGACGGTTCCCGTGTGGGTCCGGGTGCTGGACCAATGAAACTACCTAGCGTGTCTGACGAGTCCCGTGCGGATGCTCAGATGATAGGCAAATACTTACCGCAGTTGTTGAAGATGGCCGATGAAGAAGGGACCGCTCCCGGATTCACTCGCTTCGTTCGCCAGCTTCGTAACCTTCAAGGAGAATAATGCCAAGTCTTAAAGATAACATATCCGCTGTCACGCAGGCTGTCGGTATGAAGAGTGTGGGCTTGGTGTGGGGTCTCGCTAACGTTGAGTGGGAGAATCAAGAGGAGCGCGATCAGTTCCTTTCAGAGTTAATTGAAGGCAACCCTAGAGTGGAAGGTTAGACATGGCTGAATTAGATTATGGTAAGTTCCAGTCACCTACCACACCTATCACAACGCAACAGAAGGAAGAGATCGAGCTTCAGGGTTTACCTGAGGTCCCTCGAGATGAGCCCTTATCCTACGAGAAGGGTGGCACGAACCCCGCAGAGGAAGAGGACAATTCCTTCCTTTCTAAGACACTTAACTTAATGGACAATCTCGTACCTGACGACATGGGCGGGGCTGTCCGTGGAGAGTCCGGGTGGCTAGAGGACACATTCATCGGTAGTGCCTATGAGCAGACCGTAGGTCGAGTACTTGGTGCCGGTCTTTCCGGTGGCGAGTCTGTGTTCAATGGTATTGAATGGTTCTCTTCCCAGGTTTCTATGCTCTCGGCAGCGGCAGTCTCTGCAATGCCGGGTGGAGTTCAGACTCTGACGTGGGATGAGGCACATGAGGTTTCGTTCGGTCAGGCTCTTGTCGGTTCTATGGCAATCGAGGCTGGCAAGCTTGAGCGTGGAGAGGGAGATCTCGCGACAGCAGCTCTACTTCCGTTCAGTCTTATCGCTCTCGGTCTAGCACAGATCGACACAGATAACTCCGCCCAGGATAAGGGCTTCGATGTTAAGAACCTACAGGACCGTAAGGCAGCCTTCGAGTCTGAGGGTGCCGGACAGTTCTTCTCAGGGTTCTCTGACGCTGCTATTATGATAGCCACAGACCCAACCATCGCTCTCGGTGGTGCTGGTACGTTCATCCGTACCGGTGCTAAGGGCGGCAAGGCTGCTGCTACCGCTGGTCTAACGACTAAGCGCATTCAGACCCAGAAGCAGGTTGCTCTTCACTCCACTCAGATAGACGAGGCTGCCGCCATGATCAATGGTGCACCCGGTGCTACTGCCGCTGAGAGAATAGCCGCTGCTCGTAACACTAAAGGCTGGTCCGCTGAGGGCGAAGCCTTCGTTTATGCTATGGAAGGTGACGGACTTGCACTTCAGACTAGTGTATATGTTACCGGATCCAATAAGGCTAACCAGAAGAAGATCGTTGACATTCTCAAAGAGACTAGCATCGAGGACCCCAACCTCTCTGCTGCCACACTTAAGGTTTTGACAGGTGACGTGTCTGCTTGGGGAGATGTCCGTGCGATTGACATAGACCTATACGACCGTCTGGCTTCCATCAACAACATCGATTCAGTTAAGGGTGTCCGCAATGCGGATGGTACATACCCACCGCAAACACCTGAGGGTATCGCTGCCGGTGATGACATCATTGCTGACGCTCAAGGATACAAGGACTTCGTTTCTGACCCCGAGATTCAAGAGGCATTCGATCCGATAGCCCTGAACCTGGTTACCGAGGGTGGCAACCACATGTCGGCTAAGGCCGCATACCTCGCTAACGCATGGAGGAAAGGTAAAGCCACTAGCAGCCTAGGAACTAAAGGCAGTAATGGCGCACGTTCGTCCTACGTCAACGGTAGAGGTGCCACTGGATGGGTCGCTGAAGCACTAGAGCGTACCTCAAGTAGTCGTGCAATCAACGTTGTTCGTTGGGGCGGCAAGGGTACACCTCCAGGATTCGTCATGCTCAAGGGTCTTGACGGTGAGCGTGGAAATAAGCAGGTAGGTAACTGGTTGCGTGGATCCAGCTTGGATCAGAAGGCTTCTACACGGCTGTTCAACGAGTTCGTTGACGCACCCACAGAGGGCGAGAAGGCTCTGGTACTTGCGAAGATGGAGGTTGAAGACCTAGTAAAACAAGCTGCCAAGCATGGTATCGGTGAAGCGACCGCTAAGTCAATAGCCGCTCGGTATGCTGCCTCACGCGGCAAGGAGCTTGCTAACGCACGTAAGACTAAAGAGCTGTACGCAGTGGATGAACTGGGCAACCAGACTGTCCTTCCTGAGTTCCTTCGCGAGACCAACTCTGCTGTACCCATGATGGATTCTAAGCAGATGGGCCACGTTCTTAGACAGAACTCTGAAGCACTGAAGAGCTGGTCCATAAAGAATCTCGACCCTAGAGGTCGGGAGGTTCCTGTACTTGGAGCGAAGACTACTGATATTCTTGACGAGATCAACTCGGCATGGAAGGTCAGCGTACTTCTGCGTCTCGGATACACTCAGCGTAACCTAGGTGAAGGTGCACTTCGTGCCCTAGCGACTCAAGGATACCTTGCCGTCAACGGCAAAGCCATGATGAATCTCCCAAGGAACACGTTCCACCGGACTGAAGAGATCTCTTACAGCCTCGCTGCGAGGCGCGCAAAGAAGCAACTCATCAGGACCCAGAAGGTACTGGACAACAACATCGCTGAACTCAAAGCAATGGGTGGTCGTACTAAGGTTGCTCGCGATGCTAAGAACGCACAGCGTGGTGTGGTACAGGATCTTATGGATGAGACCCTAGCGATCAAAGAGAAGATCGATGGTCACCTAACTAATGCTGTACAGTCCAGGGGCAAGCGTAACCTACTCGGTGAGCAGAGGTCTAAGTTCCAGAAAGAGAACGACCTTCAAGCAACGTTCGAGGGACCTGACGGTGACTTGTACCGGGACTTATCCAGCGCTGAGGCAACCACTCGTCGTACGATTGATGCCGGTGCTAACCGTGAGATTCAGAACGTTACTGGTGGTCACGACTTCGTACCAATGGACCCCTCCAAACTGAGTGCAGTTGATATGGGTGGTTACTGGGATGAGTTCGTTCTTCGGATCAATGACAAGTACATGAGCGATGCGTTCGCTAAGCGTGTTCTCGCCACCAACCCCGATGGAACACCTAAGTTCACTCGACAGGACCACATAGACTGGATCAACTCCAACGAGGGTAACTCGTACTACCGTGAACTCAAGGGTGGTAACTACTCCAATGAGACAGATCAAGCCACACGTATGGGTTACGTTGACAGCGTTATAAAACGACTGGACAACGAGCTTCCTGTTGGTGCACCTCGTGCAATGTACGCTAAGCACAGTGTGTCGGGAACGAAGCCCACCTCATTGCAGGTCGAGAAGGCATTCGCTGGTCGGGATCTTCCCACCATACCTGGTCGTTTAGTTGACCTAGATGGGCAGAGTCTTTCCGGTGGAGTCTGGAAGAAGTACAAGGAGGCAACTTCTTTATTTATGAGGGGTCTCGGTACGGTACCAGAGACTAAGCTTCTTCGTCACCCCTTCTACAACAACGCTTACAAGCAGCGTCAGAAGCAACTGTTCAGCCTTAACGTTGAGCAAGGTGTCGAGATGACATCCTCAGTTAAAGCCTCCATTAACAAGGCGGCTCACTCTTCGGCTCTCGCTCAGACCAACGATGTCATGTACACGATCTTGGAGATGTCCAACTTCGCTGAGTCACTCAGGTTCATATCACCGTTCTTTGCTTCTTTCGAGAACAGTCTCAAGACCTGGAGCAAGATAGCCTACGCGAACCCAGCACTGATTGGTGTTTCCGATAAGGTGTTCAACATACCCAACAACCTTGGTCTAGTGTTCGATGACGAGGGCAATCAGGTAGAACACTCCAGTATCTTCAAGGACAACGATACGTTCGTTATTCTTCCCGATGCAGTTCAAGACTTCTTGACGGATAACGACATCGGCTCTGGCGAGAAGATGAAGTTCCGCCAACAGGGTATGAACTTCGTTTTCCCAGGAGAGCAAGCTTGGTGGCCGGGACTTGGACCTATGTCCACCGTCCCCTCCGCATTGCTTCTCAGAGGTAAGCCGGAGACTACAGAGATAATCAAGAATGCTATGGGTGAAGGTTTCTTCCGGGAGTTCGTTCCCATGGGAGATCCGAACACTAACCTCGTAGAGTACATGATGCCAACGTGGGCACGTAAGTTGAAGCAGATGGTTAGTGGTAACGAGGATGGCGCTTACGCTAGCCTCAAGGCACAGATGATGACTGACGCTTACATCAAGGCTCAGATCAATGACACCACCATAACGGATAAGGACTTGAAGCGCGTCGAAGAAGAGGCGAACAAGTTCTGGACCTTCCAGGTTGGTGCAGCATTGACGGCACCGTGGCAGTCTCAACGTGAGTCACCTTACGCTTTGCAGCGTCAAGGTTGGAGGAAGCTTATCGAGAACGATGATATTCCTTACGATCAGAAGGTACTCAAGTTCATTGACAAGTACGGTACCGACTTCCTTGCTATCACTCGTGGTCGGACTAACAACGTTACTGGTCTTGACGCGAACACTCAGGTGTTCAGCAACGTTAAGGGCAACAGTGAATTACTCAAGACCTTGGAGTCTGTCAATCCCAAACTGGTTGGCATGCTCGCTAACATTGGTTCTGATGAGGCACCTTACTCGCAGGCTGTATCTCAAGAGTTCAATAGGTACACCATAAACGGTAACAAGGTTAAAGAGAACCTGAGCTCCGTTGAGGTACTTGAGAAGAACGAGATCGGTGACGGCTGGAAGTTGTGGACCGAGGCCAACGACATTATTGATGGTAGGCTCAGGGAACTGGGTCTGTCTAGCGTTAATGTTAATGGTGCCGAGGGACTCAAAGCCATCCGTGAAGGCGAGCGGTCCAGACTTGCTGCTCTTTACCCTGCTTGGGGTAGGGCTCAGGAGTCATTCGAGTCTAACCTTGGTGACTACATTTACGGTCTTCGGGCAATGGTTGACAATGACAAGTTCAACGAGTTGCAACCTAAAGCTGCTAGGGCCATAGGTCTCTACCTGAACATTCGTGAAGCTGCTGGTTCTGCGATACGCGCGACCGACAGCAACGAGGAGAAAGAGGCCATTAGGCAGCAAGCCTACTCCGGTATCATTCAACTACGTGATAGCAATATTGCTTTCGCTGACCTGTTTGATCAATTTTTAGACAGAGATGATTTTAGGGAAGTGAGTCAAAGTGGCACAAGATGATGATCTAGCGAAGGCTGTAGCGGCTACCGGTAAAGGTCCGGCTGGTGAAGCGGCTGGAACGACCGAGGTAACCAAGGAACAACCTGTCGGTACACCTGGTCACAGGGCTGGTGAAGCCAGTAGGAAACTTGCGGCACAGACGGAGCTTCGTAATCAAAGCAGCAACGAGCGTGGATTGGATGCTGCTCGAAAGAACGGCTCCATCCAGGCTCTTGCTGATGGGACATATGTCAACACCTCGACTCTCGCCATTGCGGAGCAGAGGTTCAATGTTGGTGGCGGTGCTCTTCTGACTTACGGTGACATGGTGAACGGGTACCTGTCTGATCCCCAAAGTCCTGAGTCTCAGAACCTAGTTGGCTCCCTTGTGAGTGGACGGTTCTTGGATCCAGAGAAGACCGATGACGGCTCTGCTATCGAGTCTGCGCTGTCGGATGCTGTCCGTGTACGTAGTGCACAGATCGCCGGGTTAAGCCCCTCAGGGGGCGTTATAGGGGACTTCTGGTCCACTACCTCGACGTACCGTGGGTACACTGGCGATCGCTTTTCAGGTGCTGGCGGAGGCGGGGCCTACAGTGGCCCAGTGTCCACAGTCACTGAGATGAACGTTGAGGACTTGAAGAACATTGCGAACCAGACCGCAGGTATGCTGGTCGGTCGTAACGTCTCTGACGAAGAGTTCGACAAGATGCTCAAGAAGGTTCGCAAGGCTGAGAAGAAGGATCCCCGGATAACGGACAGTAGTGTTGATGGGAAGGTAAGCGTCAAGGAAGGTATCACTGCCGATGGCAGGCAGAGTATCATTCGGGATGCCTTGGTTAACACGGACGAAGCCGATGGGGTCATTAAGGCCACCACGATGATGGGCAACTTCGACACATGGTTAAGGGGTAAGAATGGCTAAGGGCAAGAAGGTCGCTGCGGGCGATCCAAGAGACCTGAACAAGAATGGTCGTGTGTCCAAGAAGGAGCAGAGGGCGTTCAACAAGACCGCTAATGAAGGCAACGCTGGACCTCTAGCCGGTTACAACCTAACCTTACTCGAGGATCATGGTGACGCTTTGGCGGTCATGGAGAAGTACCTAGCTATATACAAGGAAGCACCCGAGTCATACAACCAAGAAGCGTTCAACGCTGAGATGGATGAGACCTCGCTAGGTCAGGCTTACTCCGCTGCCGCGATCAAGGACATGTCTCGTGCCGAGAAGTTCCCAGAGCTTTACGCTCAGGAGATCGAAGCCGAACGTGAGACTCTCCGCGATGAGGTGCGTAAGATGGGTGGGACGCTCACTGACAGTGAGTTAGATCAGTTGGTTAGAGATGGTCGGAGGCTTGGTTTAAGCCCCGCACAGATGACTAATAAGGTCGCTATGGAGCACCTGGACTACAACGCTGACACCGGTTTCTCCGGTAACGCTGGTCAGTTCGAGGATGACTTGACGCTGTGGGCTAACAAGAACGGCATTAACCTTAACCCGGATTCAATCCAGGGCTACGTTCGTTCAATCTCGGCTAAGGATGCTACCTTCGATTCGGTCAAGTCGGACCTTCGTAAGCAGTACATGACCGGTGCTTTCCCAGGGTGGTCTGACCAGATCGCTGCGGGACAGGACATATACGACATCGCTTCACCTTATCGTCAGACAATGTCTAGGATGCTCGGAGTCCCTGAGGCTTCAATAACCTTCGACGATCCTCTACTCGCCAAGGGTATGCAGGCTACCGGTGCGGATGGCAAGGCTAGGATCATGCCGATGCACGAGTTTGATCAGGAGATCCGAAAGACAGATCGTTATGACAAGACTCCTCAGGCTATGAACGAGATGATGGATGTCGGTACCGAACTTCTTAAGATGTTTGGTTTCAGATGATAATGGCTAGAGAAGGAAGAATCAATGGCTGAATACACATATGCTGGAGGTCAGTGGAGGAAGGTCTCTTCTGGACAGAAAGCAAACACAAACACTGGAACGGGACCCTATACACTAGACCCTAACGTGTCAAGGGATTCCGTCCTTGACCAGGCACCTGTGTATCAAACTCAACCGTTCTACACGAGTCCTGCTCCTGCTACTGCTACTGCTGCTCCTGCTGTCCGTGACTACGCTGCTGAGGCTGCCGAGAGAGCATTACAGCAACAACTTACAGGTGCTCGTGCTGCGTTAACTGACCTGCTCACCACTTACGGTATGGGTAGTCTCGCTGGTCGAGTGCACGAACTCGTTGGTCGTAACCCTAACATGAACGTGATCGCGGAGAACCTCCGTAAGACGGATGAGTACAAAGCTCGGTTTAAGGGTCTGGTTCAGATGCACGCTAAGGGCATCACGGACATATCAAACGAGAAAGAGTACCTCGACCTGGAGACTGACTACCGTCAGGTTTTCCGGGAAGCCGGTATCAAAGACTACCTAGGCACCACGGGCACTCAAGACGAGTACGACAGTATCGCTGCCCTTGTTGGGGACTACAGTGTATCTGTGAACGAGGTGCGAGCCCGCGTTGGTGACGCTCAGCGTGTTGTCGCTGACACACCACAGGATGTCAAGGATAAGCTTCAAGAGTTCTACGGTGTAGACTCTGCCACTATGGTTGAGTTCGCCCTGGATTCAGAGAAGACTATGAACAAGATCAATGCCATATCGAACGCTGCCATTATTGGTGGCTACTCGTTCAAGCAGGGTCTCGACATTGACGTCAATGCTGGTGAACTCGTTGGTGGTCTGTCTGGTGACGAAGACGTTAACATGGCTCAACTCGGTCAACGTATCGAGCAGGGTGTGGGCGTTCGGGATTCAACCTCCAGACTGGCTGACCTCGAGGGTTCGGAACTCACCGATAGTGAGTCACTCCTCGCATTCAGCGGTGCGGATGCTAAGGCAACCAAGAAGGTTAAGCAACTTCAGTCTCGTGAACGTGCGAGGTTCGGTGGGTCTGCTGGTATCGGTAGGCGCGCTCTTAGTGATAAAGGCAAGATCTAGTTTTAAGGAACGTACCCGAAGAGGGCACTGGGCTCACGACCCTGCGTTCCACCATTGAGGGATCGACCGGCCCCTTCGGTGCATCAAGTCCGGTAGTGAAAGCCACCTGTATCCTCCCCGGATACAACGTGCGGTTCACGATTCAATCACATGAATAGGGAGTATGTATGTCTAATTACGAATGGAACGATGAGAACGATACTGATGATGACGATCAAAGTACGAGCGATGGTAATGGTATGAAGGACCTGCGCAAGGCATTCAATTCGTTGAAGAAGCAGCACAAGGAACTTCAGGACAATTACGGAAAGGTCGCCAAGTCTAGTCGTGACCGGAACGTTAAGGACGTACTTGCGAAGTTAGGAATGCAGGAGAAGATCTCCGCGTTCATTCCTGATGACGTAACGTCTGAAGAAGGCGTGACCGAGTGGGTTACCGAATATGGTGATCTGTTTGGAGTAGTACAACCCAAGGTGGAAGCCGAGGGCGCAGCACCAGCAGTTGATCTATCAGCACTGAACCGCATCTCTCAGACTCAAGCGGGGGGTCAAACTCACTCAGCAGACGCTAGTCAGGTTGACGCTCAGATCGCTGGAGCACAGAGTGTTGCAGAGTTGAACAGAATACTGTTTGGCAACGCAGACGGCCCACAGGCATTCTAGTCCTGGGTTAATCCGACAAACAACTATCTATCTCACAAGGAGATTTAACAATGGCTATAACAGGTACAAGTGCTTTAGGCGGCACAGTAAAGGCAGCCTACGACCGGTACGTTGAGTTCGCTCTTCGTTCAATTCCTACCTACCGTGCAGTCGTGGACAAGCGTCCAGTGGCTCAGGCGATGCCAGGTTCCAGCGTAGTGTTCTCACTTCACGCTGAAATGGCCGACAAGGTATCGACACTGACGGAAGGGACCGACCCAACAGCGACCGCCCTTGCAGACGTGACGCAGGTCACAGTTACTCTCGCGGAATACGGTAACGTTGTTACCGCTTCACGCAAGCTTGGTGAACTCGGATTCTCCGACGTTGATCCTGCTATCGCAAACATCATTGCATACAACATGAGCTCTTCGCTCGACAACATCATTGCCACAGTGCTTGATGGTGGAACGAACGTTCTGTACGCAACAGGTGGGGCAACTCCTGCTACCTCGACCGTCACGACCGCTGCTGATGACGTCATCACTGGTCTGGATGTTCGTAAGGCAGTCGCCAAGCTTCGTGGATTGAACGCTATCCCACGGACAGGTCAACTGTACGCCGGATACATTCACCCAGACGTAGCGCACGATCTCCGCAACGAGACCGGTGCTCAGTCATTCGAGGACGTTCGTAAGTACACGGACGCGAATCAAATGGATGTACTCAATCAAGCAACAGGCGTATACGGTGGAGCTTACTTCATCGAAACCCCTCGCGCGATCGTCCTCACCGATGGTGTTGGCGCAGCGATTGACGTATACCGCACAAACATCCTGGGAGCGCAAGCCGTTGCTGAAGCAACTGCCGTTGAGCCCGGTGTCGTTATCGGTCCAGTAGTCGACCAGTTGATGCGTCAGCGTCCAATCGGTTGGTACGCATTGACCGGTTTCAGCATGTACCGTCAAGGTGCCGCTTACCGTATTGAGTCTTCCTCAAGCATCGCGTAAGTAGCTGTTCCACTTTGGGGGGTCCCGTACTTCGGTGCGGGGCTCTCCTCCCAAACTTTCGGAAAGGAAACATCATGGCTTATAAGTTGAACCTAGGCACAGAGGAGCATTCTTACCCTACTGGTCCCGGTCTCAAGAGACTACTCGGGTTCTACACTTTCTCCCGTGGTCTTTCTCTTTCCATCACAGGAACCACAGGTACTGAGGTAAGCGAATATTTGCAGGTCGATGCAGACGCTGCGGATTACTTCTTCATCGGTGGTAGCGAGTACAACGATCTTACTACCGCTGAGTATAACGCGGTTGTCGCAGCAGGTTATTCTAGTTACGTGGAGGTTATATAATGAGTGCATGTCGTACAGGTTGCAAGACGAAGGATCACGAGTCGTGGGGTGCTTGCGCTCGGGCTTCTGAACTCCAGGTGAATGCTGTTATGGCCTCACCGTTGAAGGAAGTATTCGAGGTTACCAACAGGGAACTTCCTGCTTACAAGAGGTTACGCGCACAGGGCATACGCCCTGAGGGTACCGCCACTTCTAAGATGAACGAGGCGTTCAACGCGACTAAGCTTCTTGGTCGTCCTTACAACGCTCAGACTGATCCTCCCGCTAAGATGATCACAACTCCCGCTGCCGCTAAATTAGTTAAGAAGGATGACAAGTAATGGCTAAGACTATCGAGCAACTCGTCGATGACAACCTGATGCACATGTACGGTCTTGATACTCACCAGGACCAAGAGACCCACGTCACTGTCGCGTACAACACTACTGATCTCACGATCTATGTGGACAACGCTTCCATTCTCTCCCGTGGACTGATCGAAGTCCATGAGGAATTGATGCAGGCTACGTCGGTGGACGCTAACGCTGGTAGTGTTACGATCGCTCCTTACGGTAGAGGTTACCGTGGGACTACTGCTGCTACAGGAGCTATCGGTGACCGCTTGGTTGCCGCCCCCCTGGTCCCTCGTAACATGATGGTTGACGCAATGAACGAAACAGTCCTGGGTGTGTGGCCGAATCTTCACGCAGAGGCACACACAACCATTACCACTACTGGTAGTGCCAATACTTACTCACTACCCTCTGGTGCGATTAACGTTATTAGGATCACTTACGAGACTCGTGGTTCGTCTAAGGAATGGATCCCTGCTCGGCGTTACCGGATCGACTCTGACGCCCCTTCATCTTCCTTCGCAACTGGAGCTTCAATCTCGTTGTATGACGCGGTACCAACCGGCACTAAGGTACACGTAGTGTACTCGCATGAACCGGCTGAATTGGGAACGGATCACACCTTGGGATTCGCTGCGGTTACCGGGTTGCCTGAGTCTTGCATTGACGTCATCCGCTACGGTGCTATTTACAGACTAGCCTCCATGTTCGACACTCCCCACCTTGCAGGTAACACTGCTGAGGCTGACTTCGCTGCTAACGCACGGGGTATGGGTGGGTCGCAGAAGTTCGGTGCATACATGTACCAACTGTACTCACAGAGGCTCGCTGCTGAGGCTAAGAAACAAACAGAAGAACATCCTATCCGCTCACACTACACTCGCTAAGGAGTAAGACATGGCACAAAGGTATTTTAGTTCTACGGCTGAGCGTACTACGTTGACGGCTTCGATGACTAATACTCAAACAACTATGGCTGTTACGGCTACCACGGGTTTCCCCGCGAGTAAGCCCTACACCATTATTATCGATCAAGACACGGTTAACGAAGAAGTTGTCGAGGTCACTAGCAACACCGGTCTGACTCTCACGATTGTTCGTGGGGTTGATAGCACCACTGCTGTCTCACACTCCAACGGTGCGCAGGCTAACCATGGCATCTCGGCTAGGGATGTTCGTGAGCCTAACACTCACATCGAAGCAGCAGTTAACCACGTTACTGTTGTCACTTCGGGTACCCGTCCGGGTTCTCCCGTTGCTGGTCAGATCATCTGGGAATCAGACACTCTACTGTACTACGGGTGGGACGGTTCTGATTGGGCTTCCATTGGTGGAGCTAGTGGTTCAGGATTACATAATACTTTTCTATTGATGGGAGCATAAGCAATGACTAACGTATACAAATATGCACAGGTTGTCGGTACGGCAGCAGTAAGCACTTACGCAACACTCTACACGACACCTGCCTCGACTGAGGCGGTCATCTCCTCATTGGTCATAACAAATCAGTCAGCCTCGGCTATCACTGTTCGTATCGGTATGGATGATACTGCTGGTACCCCAGGAACCTCGGAGTTCCTTGTGTACGATGCTGCCATTGCTGGCAACGACACAATCGCTCTGACGCTAGGAATCACGATGGAGGCTGCTAAGTTCATTAGAGTCTCATCGTCTGTTGCCACGTGTAACTTCACGGCGTTCCTAACTGAAATAACAGCCTAATGGCACTGTCCTCGTTCTCCGGTAGCGGTTTGACGGGAGGGGTCTCTAATGCGAATTTTACGGACACGGCCACAGGGACGTACACTTCTGGTAGCGTGGATTATAAATATCTTACGCTGACAGCGGATGGAACCGTTACGATAGATTCGGCGGGCTTCGCTGATGTGCTGCTCGTCGGCGGGGGCGGCTCGGGTGGTTACACGGGTGGTGGCGGAGGTGGCGGTGGCGTGGCACTTATCACGGACGCTTACTTCTCTGTGGCAACCCATGTGGTTACGGTGGGCGCTGGCGGCGCAAACAATGACAATAACGTAGGGAACAATGGTATCTCTTCTAGTGTCGCTGGCTACAGTGGCATAGGCGGTGGCGGTGGCGGGTCGAACGGCCCCGCTGATGGTCTCAACGGTGGCTCGGGTGGTGGCGGGCAAGGTGCTGGTACTGGCGCCGCAGGCTCAGGTTCCACGGGGCAAGGATATGCGGGCGGTACAGGATCAACAACATCACCAGACCCCAGTGGCGGAGGTGGCGGGTACTCAAGCGTAGGCGGTGACTCTGCGGGGTCAACCGGAGGCGCTGGAGGAACCGGCCTTATTGGGAACCTGTTAACGGGCAGCGCACAGAGTTATGCAGGAGGTGGCGGTGGCACGGCATATTTTGCGGGTTCTACCGGCGGTACTGCTACTGAAGGCGGCGGGGCTGGCGCTACGGGGCAAGCACCCGACGGCGCAGATGGAACCGCGAACACTGGCGGTGGTGGCGGTGGGAGCGGCTACTCCTCCTCGGGGGCAGGCGGCGCAGGCGGTTCAGGAATCGTAATTATTAGGGTGGTAGTGTAATGTCTATACAAAAGCTTTCAACTGCACTGGGTGCAGGTTCAACCATACCCGTTGCGGGTAAGTACGCTCAGACAGGCGGTGGCACTTACACCACTTATGCAGATTCTGGTGTGACCTACGGGGTGCACACTTTCACGGCTGACGGGACTCTGACGGTTTCGTCGTCTGGGTTCGTTGACGTTCTTGTTGTTGGTGGCGGTGGTGGTGCCGGTGTTGACGATCCCTCCGGGGGCGGAGGGGCTGGCGGGCTAGTTGAACAGTCTGGTGTGTTTGTGGCATCCGGTTCGGTTAGCGTAACCGTAGGTACTGGTGGACCCGGTGGAACTTCTGTAACCGACACCACAAGTATGATCGGTCTTGATAGTGTCTTTCTAGGCATTACAGGTATCGGGGGCGGTGCTTCACGCGCCGAATCAAATGCCGCCGACGTTCCATTGGAACTTAGTGGTGGTTGCGGCGCTGGCGCAGCCGGTGGTGCTGGTGCCCATGCTGGTGGATCTGGTCGGCAAGGTTTCGGTGGTGGAACTTCAACACTCGGATCTAGCAACGGAGGCGGAGGCGGAGGTGGCGGCATGAGTGCCGTCGGTGTTAACGGTACTGGTACTGTTGGCGGTGACGGCGGTGCGGGTCTTGCTTCTAGTCTACAAACAGGTTCCCCAATAACATACGCTGGAGGCGGCGGGGGTTCTGTTATCTCTGGCACTGCCGGAACTGGCGGTGCGGGCGGCGGCGGTAACGGCGGCTCTGGTGCTACAGGTAGTGATGGAACTGCCGGTCTTGGCGGCGGTGGCGGAGGCGGTCATGGGTCTACGTTTGACGGCGGCTCTGGTGGTTCAGGTGTCGTTGTTGTTCGTACGGTCATCAGTGGCTCAGCCACAGGTGTACTTGCTTCTGGCGGGACTGAGACAACCTATGTTGGTGATGGTGCCAACGGTGTCAGCGGTCAGACCTACAAGGTTCATACTTTTACGGCTGATGGTACTTTCGTGGTGACCGCTGGTGGGTCAGTCGACGCACTGGTGGTCGGAGCTGGCGGAGGTGGGGGCAGTAGTGCAGTTGCCAAAGCGGCTTCTGGAGGTGGAGGAGCTGGAGGGGTTATTAGTAGTAGCCCGACTCTGGCGATTGCTTCCCATACAGTTGTTGTTGGTGCTGGTGGAACCGCACCTTCTATCTCTACAAACATAGCTGGCGGCGATGGTGGTTCATCTTTCCTCGGTTATATTACCGCTACTGGTGGTGGCGGAGGAGCGAGTGCCGCTGCCGGTGCGATAGACGGCGGCTCTGGAGGTTCCGGTGGCGGCGCAGGTTCATCTACTAGTACTAACGGTACTGGTATAGCCAATCAGGGAACTTCTGGTGGTAGTAGCGTTGGCACCTCGTCCGATGCTAGTGGTGGCGGTGGTGCGGCTGAGGCTGGAAACACTGACGCTGATAGTGAAGGTGGGGATGGAGTAGAGTCTTACATCAACGGAACTTCTACGTTCTCCGGTGGCGGTGGCGGTGGCGGTGCCGTGGGATCTGCACCTGCCGGTGGAAACGGTGGCGGAGGAGCTGGTACTCACAGATCGACTTCTGCGGGTGTCGCTGGCACGGCAAATACAGGCGGTGGCGGTGGCGGAGGTTACGCTGATGAGTCACTTTCTGGTGCCGGTGGTTCTGGTGTCGTCATTGTCAGATACCCGATCGCGACGTGAGCTGGTTAATCCTTGTAGAGGTGGCGGGGTCAGTAGTACTGACCTTGCTAACTCTCGGTGGATACCTTCGATGGCTTAATAATCAATCACGCAAAGAAGCACTGGCGGATAACAATCTGCTGGATGCTAAGTTGAAACTCCTGATCAAGGAGAATAAGACTAATGGCGGGAGCTCCATGAAGGACGCTCTCAACCGTATTGAACATGACTTGAGTTACGTTAACGTCAAGTTGGATACACACATTGATTGGCATATGAAAGGTGGCAAAGGTGTTTGAGTTAACATTCTGGAAAGACAGTGGGGAGCGTGCGATTCGCACAGCAGCGCAAGCATTACTCGCACTGTGGGCAGTGAACGTTAGTGGACTATTAGAACTGGATCCTATTCAAGCACTCAGCGTTGCTGGGTTCGCTGGACTCACCTCGATTCTAACTAGCCTTGTCGCTAGCAAGAGCGGCGAGACAGGTACCCCGGCATTCGGTCGTAAGGGTATACTCTAATGCCTAGGGCAAGACTCGTTAAGGGTGGAGAGCGTCTTCGGGATCAGATCAACAAGAGGTTCCCTGGCAGAGATAAAGCTTCAGATGGTTGGATTGGAGATCGCGCTCATTCGCAGCGTAAGTCTTTCCACAATCCAGACTCTCGCGGTTGGGTCCATGCGATCGATATTGACGAGAACATGGGTAAGCGCGGTAAGTGGCGTAGGGGCCGTACAGCACGTGTCCTTGCAAGTCAGTTGAACGCATACGCCATCTCAGGCTTGCCCGGTGCGGACCGACTGCTTCATATAGTTTATGAAGATCAGGTCTCCTCGGGTACTTACAAGCGTAAGTTCTGGGTCTTTAGAGGTAGTGGCTATTCCCACTTCCAGCATATCCACGTTTCGTTCTCAACAACAGGTGAGACTAACGGTAAGGTCTGGCCGTTGCCCATCCTCACCAGGAATCCTGTGCAGAAGTTGCGTTGGAGACGAGCACTAAAACGATGATCAACAATTCAAGTAACGTTCAGGTTTAACAAACAGATGGAGATGAAGTAGATGGCTAACTTATTTGATATAACCGAGGGTCCAACAACCCTTCTCGGTTCTAGTCTTGATAGCAACATCACTCTCCACTTGCCTGATCACATATCGTGGGACTGTTCCATAGCAGGATTGAACTTCCTGTTCGGCTTCTCTAAGTCGTACCCGATGCAGCGTGAGACTTCACAGTTCCGTAAGGACCGTGTGGATGACGAGCGCAATCCGGGTGAGCAGTCCCTCGATTCAGGTTTTTGGTTGAGGTCGCAGGCTTCGTGGCATTACGGGTCTGGACTATTAACTGCCGAGCCCCTCGAGGTTTCGACTGAGGATGCACAGTTCCGGTACAAAGCTGGTGGTGGTGTGGATCCTTGGACTCCAGGTAAGATGACTTTGCTTAATGAGATGTACACCGTTAACACAGATACGGACACTCATCAGCTTTCTATCGGTGTGGGCGATGGTGTGATTCACGCCACAGGTACCACTCTCGAGCATGTCGCTACCGACGGAACCATCTCTGCTATCACGTGGGGTGGGGCTAACGAAATCCTTTCCATCACATCTGACGGTAACCGGTGGTACGCTGCCGATGTTGTTGGCTTATGGCAGGGCGATCTTCCTGCGGGTGCAGGTACTAAGATCTACAAGACCGCTACGACGTTCACTACAACCAGAACCCTGGTTAGGTATGTTAAGGGTCGTCTAATTTATGTATGCAATCACGAGGTTCACGAGATAACAGATCTTGATCCTAGTGGTGGAACCTTGGGCTCTCACCCTGCTGTTCACTACACTCACCCGAACGAGGAGTACGTGTGGAATGATGCGAGCGAAGGACCGGTAGCTCTTTACTTGTCCGGCTACGCCGTTGATTCATCCTCGGTGTGGAAGATGGGGATCACCTCAACTGCCACGACGGTCGTCCTGGATCAGCCTTCGGTTGTTGCGGAGATGCCTCGAGGTGAGGTTCTTAATACCATCTACTCATATGTTGGAACCTATTTGGTGATCGGCTCGAGTAAGGGCTTACGTGTTTCGACGATGGATACTAATGGTTCGTTGACCGTTGGTCCCCTTAGTGTTGAGAACCCCGATGGTGTCCACGATATGGTTGCCATCGGTAAGTTCGTCTACTGCGCGGTTGGTTCTAATGGCTCTAGTGCTGCTAGTGCCGTGTCCCGTCCAGGACTGTATCGGGTTAACCTCGGTCAGACTTTGGATGGGCGTGAACTTCTGTTTGCTGCTGCCGAGGACATGACTACCGATAGTGATGTTGCTAGTGTTTGTCACAATGTCACATACGCTGATGGATATATTTGGTTCACTGTTAATGGAACAGGGTTGTATCGTCAACAGGACACGTTCGTTGCACAGGGCTGGATGGAGACTGGACGTACTCGTTTGGGAACCATGGAATCTAAGGCGTGGCGAGATATTCGCTTACTTGCTGAAGGTGAAGCCGATGGTGTAGTTACTGCGTACGCGAACATTAGCAACGTGACCACCCATTGGGATTGGACTTCGATCGTTTCCACTACGTCTAGTAACGAGGATGTTATTGGTTCCTTGAGTGCTATTGCTCCAGGTCCAGTACCCAACCTTTATATGGCTTACGTGCTGACGGCTCCTGCTGGTCAGGCCACTTCAGCTTCGATGATTGGTTACCAACTGCGGGGATTCCCTGCACCAGTTCGTACTGAGTTGATTAGTGTTCCTATGATGTGCTTCGACTTCGAGACAGATAAGCATGGTAACCAGTTTGGTTCCGTTGGTGGATCCTGGGCTCGGTATCAAGCGTTGAAGCAACTTGAGAATACTCAGGCTACCTTCATCTGGAAAGACTTCACTACTGGTGAACAGGCTGAGGCTTACATCGAGAAGGTTTCGATGATGCGCGTCACGCCACCTAGTATGGGTGATCGTGGTAACAACATTGGTGGGATCGCCACCGTTCTGATCAGGTTATCGTAATGGTGACGTACAGATATTACTGCGAAGTATGTGAAGACCATCTTGACATCAAGCATTCAATGAAGGATGACTCGCTCAAGGTGTGTCCTGTGTGCGGGGATATTGAGTTACGGAAAATATACTCCCCCGTCGGGCTTAGCTTTCGAGGCTCGGGTTTTTATAGCAATGACAAATAGATAAGTTCCAGAGGATCCCCCGGATCGTCCCCTTAATTGGGTTCGGTCTGGGGGTTCTTTTTTTGTGTCCAATTCCGACACGCGGAAGAAGTAGCGCTGCTTGCATAAGGTTCTTTTTAACCTTACTATTCCTTTATGTTGTTTGTTACACGAGCGAATGAAATGAGCGAGTACCCGCCACCGAACGTGGGGCCTCAAGCCCCCACCGGAAGAACCGGGTACTCAGGATACTCCGCTTCGCTCCGTATCCTTCGTGTAGTGCTGAACGATTAATGCCGATGAATGAAAGGATTGCCAATGAACACCAAAGTTTGCGGAACTTGCAAGATTGAGAAGGATGTTTCCTCTTTTGGAGAAAACCGAAAGTCTTCTGACGGTCTTAAATACAGTTGCAGAGATTGCTTGAATCTTTACCAAAAGAGAAGGAGTGCCAACTTGTCTCCCGAGGAGAAGGAGATCGTCCTTGAGAAGTCTAGGATTAGGACTACTAAGTGGCTAGACGATCCCACTAACAGGGCGCGTCGGGTTGAGTATGAATCCACTCCCGATAGAAAAGCTTATCAGGCTAACTACTGTGGTCGCAGGAAGGTAATCAAGGCAGGTGGAGAAGTTAGTTTAGTAACCACTAAGGATGTTATGGCTATACATTCCATGCCCTGTACAGCGTGCTCAGCCCCTTCACCCTCGGAAGCAGACCACCTTGTCCCTATATCCAAGGGCGGGGGACACACTTTGGACAACCTCATTCCGTTGTGTCACTCCTGCAACAAGTCAAAGGGTGACAGACTCTGGGCAAATTGGCGTGTCGCTGTTGACAAAGCTTAACGACTACTGTAATGTTACAACTGTTGCTCAGGAAGAGTGCCTACATGAGGCTCGGAAGGTGGCTCCGATTACACACCCGGTAATAGGGCTCGTCGGGGTAGTAGATAGCTCCTAAAGGGGCTAGGAACGACGCTCACGGGCTGTAACAGGTCGGATGGGTGGATACATGCAAGTAATTCCTAAGCCCTTAGAGGGGTCTTAAACTGGAGAGAGGTAGTCATGGAGAATGCTAAGGTTTCACACACTGGATCGAAAGGGATGCCGATACTGGGCGTAACCCTGGACATTAGTGAGCTCGTTCTCATATCGAACCTCCTCCGAATGGAGATCAATAGGGATCTAAGTTCACTAGAGCAGCACATAGCGGATCACACGGGTTCTGAACAGGCTGCAGACGCCTGTCAAGCATTGGCTGACGAGAGGCAGAGGCTCCTGCTGATGACCGAGTACCTCATCGAGATTGATAACTGTCGGATCATACTAGAGGGCGAGTACGAGTCCTATGTGGCTAGTAAGTTAACAGCCGCAATCGAAGAACAGGTTGCTACCAATAAGACGTTCGACGAGATTGTTGCTGACTTGGGCGACTTATGATCGTTAAGCGTTTAGAGTCTAGGGATGCGTGGCTTGACAAGGCATACCCCGATGGTGTACTGTACTGGGAATACAGCCTGGAAGAATACATGAACCAAGAAGGGAGCACACGTTGAGCACACAGATACCGTTATACATTAGTTACTCAGGTATGACTACATACCAAAAGTGCCCACAGCAATACAAGCTGGGGCGCGTGGATAAAGTATCCGAGTCTAAGGCTTACTACTTTGCTGGTGGGTCCGCAGTTCACTCGGCTACAGAAGCGATTGATTGGCAGTTACTTAGAGAGCAAGGGGTATCCCAATGAGTGAAAAGGCTCTAGCCCTAGGTCTCGCGGAGTTCAGTACTTACTTCGAGAACGAGATGGAAGAAGGCAAGGACGTTGAGTGGAAGGCTGGAGGCAGAGTCTCTAAGGCTAACCCCAACAAAGAGGATGACAAGTTCTGGCGCAAGAACGGTCAGAAGTACACCAAGAACTATTATGAATGGCGCATGGCTAACCCTAACCTAGAGATCTGGATTGACCCTGACGGTCGTCCAGCCATCGAGCTGGGCCTCGAAGTAATGTTGCCACTGGATACCCCGTTGAAAGGTTTCGTTGATAGGGTGTTCCGTGACAAAGTTACCGGTGAACTAATCATCGTTGACATCAAGACAGGTGCCACTGCATCCAAGGATGGACTGCAACTAGCGGTTTATCGTTTAGCCATCAAGGAGAAGTTCGGTGTTGACATCAAGTATGGTGCGTACTGGAATGCTCGAGGTGGACAGATGAGCGACCCGTTCGACCTGGATCAATACCCACCGGAGATGGTGAGTCGTTGGTTCCGTGACACGTACAAGTTAATAAAGTCCGAGGTGTTTACACCTTCGGTTGGATTCAACTGTGGATTCTGTGGCGTGTCGCAACACTGCTACACACAGAACCCTGCTATTGTTCGTCCTAAGTTCGATGAAGATCTATTACTAGCGGAGGTAAATTAATGAGTGCAGCACCAGATACAGTAGTTCAAGCAAACTTCAAGACACCTAAAGGTACCTTGATTAACGTGTACGGCAAGGATGAAGCAGCGTTTGATTACGCTCTTGCTATCATTCAAGATCGCATTGCGGTCATCGCAGAGATCGAACAGCAACTCAGTGGATCAAGTGCAGTCGCTGACACGTTCGCTCTAGCACCAGTACAACCGGCAGCAGCAGCGGGAGTGGCTCCAGTAGCGGAAGCTCCTATCGCAGCATCGACTTGGGGAGCACCAGCAGCAGCACCAGTAGCAGCACCACCGGCAGCGTTCGCAGCAGCAGCGGCGAAGAACTGTGCACACGGACCGATGACGGCTCGTAGTGGTGTGAGTGCTCGTGGACCGTGGAAGGCATACATGTGCCCAACACCCAAGGGTACACCTGATCAGTGCAAGGCTCAGTTCATTGACTCGAAGTCACCTGAGTTTGCTTCGTTCCCAGGTTAAGTAACATGGTGGTCGTGTCCTCACTTCTCCGGGGACACGGCTACCGCCACCACTACACTAGGAAGGATGGTAGATGCAAACTCTAACTCGTACAGTTCGATCGATAGATAAGTCTGGTGCTTCACTAGACATACCGTTCCAGTCGTGGACGGCTAAGGGTATAAGCCTCCGACGTGGAGAGATCTCCATGGTTGCGGGTAGTCCTGGTGCAGGTAAGTCAACGATCGCTCTTGCTGTCGCTCTTAAGTCACAGCAACCAACACTATACTTCAGCATGGATAGTCACGCTTCCACTATGGCTATTAGATCACTCGCTATGATTACAGGTCTACCACAACGCGAGGTCGAAGAACGTATGGCACTCGACCAGAAGTGGGCATCGGATCTATTGGCTCAGTATGCAGGTCACATCTCCTGGAGCTTCGACTCCAACCCGTCACTGTACGATGTCGAGGATGAGATAGAGATCTACCGTGAGATGAAAGGTTCCGACCCTGTACTCATTGTGGTTGATAACGCTACCGATGTTACGCACGATGACGGTGACGAGTTCGGTTCACTCCGGTCGTTGATGCGAGAGTGCAAGTCGTGGGCACGTGAGACTAACGCTACGTTCCTTATCCTTCACCACACCAGTGAGTCATACGGCAGCAACCCGTGCCCTCCTCGTAGTGCATTGCACGGTAAGGTCGCTCAGGTTCCTAGCCTAGTACTAACCGTTGCATCCGATACTCCAGGATGGATGGCTGTTGCTCCCGTCAAGAACAGGTACGGTCAAGCGGACGCATCCGGCAGCACCGCTGTGTGGATGAAGTTCGATGGTGCATCTATGTTGTTGGAGGACATGTAATGGGTAACGCTTACAACAAGGCCAAGGGAAGCAAATGGGAATCCGACATCGAGTCGTACTGTAACGACAGCGGTCTTCACGCTCGTCGTCTACCACGCGCAGGTGCTAAGGATATCGGTGACGTTAGCATCACGTTGAAGTCCAGAGCTGTTGTTGTGGTTGAAGCGAAGAACGTTGCTCGTGAGAACATGCTAGACTTCCTTCGTCAGGCTGAGGTTGAGGCTGACAACTATGAGGAGAAGTACGGCGGCACTACTTATGGTGTTGTCATGGTTAAGGGGCGGGGTAAGGGAACCAGTACCGGTCGTGTTACAATGACTCTGGAAACATTCAAGGACCTACTGCATGGAGAGGGGATCGCATGAACGAGGATGAGTATGAAGAGTACGCAGAGGATTTTGATGACTGGATGGAAGATGATACCGAGACCAGTAACGTAGTGGTCAAGTTTTCCGAGTCAGGTTCCGGTCTACTTGTAGCCACAGAGAAGGAGCCATACAAACTCAACGCTCTTGATCGTTGCGATCGTTGCGGTGTCCAGGCATGGATCGAGGTTACCTTCAGTAACAGCACGACGCTACTGTTCTGCTCACACCATTACAATGAGCACGACATGGTACTGACCGGCAACCCGGACGTAGTTAACGTGCTTGATGAGCGCGAAAGACTAGAGGTCAACCGTAAGCCTGAGGTCCTATAGCGTGTCGGACTTGACAAGACAAACTTACCCAGCTATGGTAGACCCTAATGAAACACCTACTGAAAGGAATATATATGAGAAGTACCTTTGCGTCACTCAACACCAGACCCGGATATGTTATCATGGTTGTGGTAATCGTAGCGACGGCTGCCCTTCTGATGGGAGCCGTTAGCAAGTACGATCCCGCAGCTGCGGCAGGGAATCACAATCAGCAGAACAACTCCGAGGGTGACAAGCATAACACTCAGAACAACAAGGATGGCAATAAGCACATCGACAAAGTGACTCCCCCTCCGGTAGTCCCACCTGTCGTTGTTCCTCCCGTAGTTGTTCCACCGGTAGTTACAGTTCCACCCGTTGTAGTTCCACCCGTGATCGTGACCCCACCGTTCGTCGCTCCACCAGTAGTGGTTACTCCACCTACCGCAGAGCCGATCGAAGAGGCACGTCCGTCAGCACCTAAGCCTAGTAAGCCTAGCAAGGTTAGCAAGCCTGCTAAGCCATCTAAGAAGGTAGTACCACCGGCACACAAGAAGCCCGCGAAGCCCTCTAAGGTGCCCTCTAAAGCTTCTAAAGGTAAGGCTCCCGTCATCGCAGTGTACGTGTACAGCGTTAACTCTTGCTGCTGTGGTACGGTAGGTAAATAGTATGAGTAGGGGGAGTTCCGACTCGGACTTCAGGTTCGACATCTGGCCTGTACTCGAGTACTTCGAGTGGGACCTCCCCTCACCTCGTGGCGTATGGCAGACCATCAAGTGTGGTGCGCATGCTGACAGCCATGCTTCATGCAGGATCTCCAGTGACATAGGTCAGGTGTTCTGCCAGGGGTGTGGCTTCAAGAACGACGCCATCGGTGTTGTCCAACACTACGAAGGACTAGAGTACAAGGACGCTGTCGCTAAGTGTGAACAGATCACTGGTGCTGCTGACAGTGGGCAAGCCATGAAGCGTGGAGGTCGCAAGACTTCGAGCAAGAGCAAGCGTGGATACGTACCGCCTAGCCAACGAGGACAAGAGCCTCGCGAACGGAGGAGCAAGAGATGATTAGTCTTGATGCAAAGATCGAACTAGGGTTATCTGCCGATGATTACGCTTCGCAGATGACACCCGAGTTAGCACAGTACCTAATGGCTCGAGGTATTACTAGGGAAGCTGCCACTGCACATAAGATAGGTTACGTTGGTGTCCCTCGTATTGGTCACGAGCGGTACCGGGGTAGGATCTCTATCCCTTACATCACCCCCACCTGTGTCAATGAGATCAGGTTCCGCACGTTAGTCGACTCATCTGAACCTAAGTATCTTTCACGCGATGGTGCTGACTCCCATCTGTACAACGTCGGTGCATTCCAGACCGACTCAGACTTCATTGCTATATCCGAGGGTGAGTTCGATACCGTAATCGCCAACTCGGTGTGTGGAATCCCGACAGTAGGATTGGCTGGTGCTAATGCATGGAAGCCGTTCTACCGCAGGGCATTCACTGACTATCACAAGGTGTTCGTCTTGACCGACGGAGATCAAGCAGGATGGGATCTCGGAAAGAAGATCGCTACTGCTCTGGACGTGGCCGTTGTTGTATCTATGCCCGATGGTATGGACCTAACGGACGTGTACATGGAAGAAGGATCCGATGGAATCAAGAAGAGATTGGGGCTGTGATGAGTGAAGAGTATGGCGGTATGATATTCCTGGCAGTAGCACTTAGTGTGGTTGGTGTCGGAGTGCTCGTACCTTACGCGATAAGAAACTTCAACGAGTACGTGACACGACGTAGTGTCCGCACACTCGAGGCAATGAAAGAGTACCGCAACACCGTACGAGGACACGATCCACTATGAGCACCTTAATCATATTGTTCGTAGGTATCATGGTGTTTGGTATAATTGTCGGTGGATACAAACTGACAGTCGGGGTTCTTGCTTACAAAGAACTGAAAGAGAATCAGCAAATAGAATATGTCGAAGTCATCGAAAGATTCAAGGAAAGTAGGGACCATCGTGTACAGTAACAGTATCTACAGAGACTACGCCAACCTACCTGGTTACGTGATGGACTCAGAGGATCAACCAAAGCTTGGTCACGAGAAGCCGGCGCATCCACGTACTCTCACGGATGCTGAGTACAATAAGCGGGCACTCGAAGCAAGCAGGCTCCTGTACAGTGAAGTAAGAGGAGACAACCAGGTGGACTACCGCCCATCCAAAGCGGTTGGGGATATTGCTGCCGCACGTAGTGAAGTTCTTGGTTCGTGGTGGGATCCGAGTTCGGCCCCCTCGTTAGAGAATCAACATAAGAGTGAGCGCGAAGAGTCAGCGGACCGTAAGGTCAAGAACAGTTTGGCTAAGTTCGAGGACGACGCAGAGGTTATCTTCGACGATCTGTGTGACGTGCTCTGCAGCAAGCAGGTAGACTACGGTCCCGATAACATTAACAACGCACCCGGTGGTGCAATGAACGGGATCCTGGTTCGCATGTCGGACAAGATGGAGCGGTTGAAGAACCTCACCTACAACTCCGATGGATCAGAGCCCAACCACGAGTCGGTCGAAGATAGCCTACTCGACATAGCGAACTACGCGGTCATCGCATTGATGGTACGTCGTGGGGTATGGCCGAAGAGTTATGCCGCTTGAGATGGACGGGATCAGGGTATGTGGATACTGCGCATTCGGCTCCTGTTATAACTGCAAGCCCGTGCTGACCGATACTTCAGCAGGTAAAGAATATATATGTCATTGCGATCACTCGAGAATGGAAGAAGGTAATTAGATGCACCGTATATTTATGATATCAGATCTGCAAGTACCCTACCATGATGAAGCCGCTGTCGCTGGTGTCGCTCAAATGATAGCAGACATCAAGACTGAGGACGATACCGTCGTAACAGTCGGTGACGAGCAAGACTTCCAGACCATATCGAAGTGGGCGCAAGGAACCGAGCTTGAGTTCGAGCGTTCCATTGGTGATGATCGTGACGCTACTCGTCAAGTGTTCCGTGACCTGCAGATCGAGCACACCATCCGGTCCAACCATACGGACAGATTGTTCCAACAGATCTCACGTCGTATGCCGGGGCTACTCGGGCTACCTGAGTTAGAGTTGGAGAACTTCTGGGGCCTAGATGAACTCGGCATTACTCACCACCCTAAGGGCTTCGAGGTTGCACCTAACTGGTTGGCTCTACATGGTGACGAGTCTGGCACATCGCAGAACGCAGGGTCTACTGCTAGTGGACTGAGCAAGAAGACCGGTATGAACGTGGTGTGTGGTCACACTCACCGTCTCGGTCTGGTCCCTTACACGACCGGTATCTACGGTGGTCACATGAACACCATGTACGGTCTCGAAGCTGGCAACCTGATGGATCCGCTGAAGGTTTCATACGCGAAGACATTCAACTGGCAACAGGGATTCTCCATCCTGTATGTTGATGGCGACAACGTATACCCAGTAGCAGTGCCCATCGTTAACCGTTCGTTCGTAGTGGAAGGTGATCTCTACTCATGGTAAGTGTTGCAAGGGGTGCAGCAGAAGCTGCGTTGTCCAAGTACCCTGCCGATATGTTCGATGTCGAGGTGCTCGTTGGTAAGTGTGAGGAGTGGATAGTGCATCACCCTCGCAAGGTGGATGCCTGGATTGCAGAGCAGGGTGAGGACTCACAGAAACTGTTCGATGGTGTGTACCACTTTGCCTTGTACGCACTGCGTCTTAGTGAATCCGTAGCACACAAACTCTACATAGCACAGTTCGGAGTATAGCAATGGCAAACTATGAACGGTCTAACGAGGTACTGCCCGCAGAGTTGGCGAAGGCTAGAGCAGGTGCACGTCGTGCGTTCGACTCCAACAAGGGGATCCTGGAGCTCGACGATCTCATTGGGGAGGCTTACATGTGGGTGTCGACACACCCCGATGAGGTTATAGGTTGGCGCGAGGAGGGTGCTAAGGGACTGAACAAAGTTAGTGCCTCATGTCACAACTACTGCGTTGATATGATTCGCAAGGAACGTGCAAGGACTATCGGACCTGCTGAGGAAGATCAGTACTACTACTCTCAGCCGCTAGTCCGTTCCATCCTCCCATCCATATGGGATGCCGATGACTGGACATCGTTCAATGCCAGTGACGGTGAGATCCGGGCTAAGGGACTAGCGAATGAAGGTGGGGATCGTCTCGCCCTTATCGTTGATGTACGCGGAGCGTTCTACAGCCTAAGTGTTATCGATCAGTCCACACTATCTACACTGTACCGTCTCAACCACTCGATCGCTGAGGCTGCTGTGCTGCTCAAGAAGGACGAGGCTGGTGTCAATCGAGCAGAGGTCCGTGCGGTTAATCGAATCATCCACCGTCTTGGTGGATCCCATCCTAGTAAGATGTACTGATGTGGCTGCTGAACAGGGTTGTTTATGTACTCATGGACATAGCCCTGGTCCTCAAGGCTGCTACAGGTAGGTTGTTTAAGTAAGCAGACACAAAGAAGCCCCCGTTCCCTCTGTCGTAGGAGGTTGCGGGGGTTTCCTTGTTGTTGCTGAGGCACATCCTGCGCTAGATAAGAGCTTCCCTTCCCTCATCTAACGATGCTCCCGGTGCGACCAGGCTATGTGGTATTAAGCCTAACCGTACCTATCCGTTTAGCCATATGGACTATTCGGAATCCTTATCGTGCTCGATGTTGACGTATAGATCCTTGAGCTTATTCATCGTAACCCACCTCTCGTTCCTGTAGTATTGATTCGATTAGATCGAAGGCTTCCATGTTACCAAAGTTCTGTGCTACTGCTGAGTACAGTTCCAAGGTGTACGAATGCTTACCCTCAAGAACCTCACGAGCTGACGTTAAGTGATTAACCTTCACGTTTCTTTGTGTTTCGTCCATCAACTTCCCCTCTCTTTTTTAGTATGGCTTCAATCTTGCTTGATACCTCAACGTTACCAGTATCTAATGCTGCTGTCAAGTACATCTGCAGGACTGTCGATCCCTTGTATTCTAACTCTTGGTCTAGGTTCACGTCGTATTCTTCCCATCTTCCGAACCGGATTGTCTCGAACATTATCTTAGCTCCCTACTATTGTTAGTGAAACTGTGTACTTGGACCGGTCAGGTCCTGGTTCGGGGAACCTGTCCCTCGCATTCTCCGCTTGCTTGCGCGTGAAGTATGGTCCTAGTGTGAACCATCCCAAACTATTCTCCACTACAACAGTGTAGTACCCACGGTTGAACACTAGCTCCAGGCTCTTGTTGATTACCTCTCGGGCTAGATCCTCGATGTCGTCGTGCTCGTCGTCGAGTATGGCTACGATCTCCTTGACCTCAGCCACGCGAGCGTTGAATGCAGCGGCCATATTAGTAGCCTAGTCCTAGATTCTCAGCCCAAGCAACGAGACTTGGATCTTCGTACTCGATACCATGTTCCATGCGATAAGCCTTGCGCTCGTACCCTGACATGCCACCCTGGAAGCCGTACTTCTCGTGGGCTAGTGCCCAGTTGCGGCAGTCCTCCAGGATCGGGCATTCCCCACAGATCTTGCGTAGCATTGGGTTGTACGTCTTGGATTCTCCTGGTCCCAGGAAGAACACGGTCTCCCCGATACCTAAACATCCGGCAGATTCCCACTCGATCTTGTTGTAGGGCTTGACTGCACTCTTGCGTACTCGTTGTTCCCTGGTGTACCTGCTCTCTGAATCTGACATGTTAGCCTCTTTCCCTGGTGTAGTTGTAGTACTTGCGGAAGTCTTTCTCGTGTAACTTGTGGCAGAACATTAGGTTCATAGCCTCAATTAAGGGGCGCGTGGTGGTCTCTGGTGTGTTGCCGCACCATTGGCACTGGTTTACCATGATGTCTCCTTCCCGTAGTTGGACCAGTATGTCGTTGCGCAATAGATTGAGCAGAACATCTCGTCCTCCGCTTCCACCCAACCTTCCGGTCGAGTGTGTCCCTCAGTGCTGGTGTAGCAGTAGTTGCATATCTGCTTACCCTTGAGCTTTAGGTATCCCTCGATGCACCACTGTGTGCAGTACCAAAAGATACCCGACTTGATCCACCCATGTAGCTCTGGGTGATGGCTTCCGGTCTCGCAGTAGTTGCAGTGCGATGCGAGCGTTGTTTCTCTGAGCTTTTGATTCATATCGTGTCCTCTCTGTTGGTATGTTGTGACAGTATCATGGATTCTAATCGTTGTCAACACCCTCGTCATCAAGCTGAGCATCGTGGTCTATCTCGAGTCCCGCCGTATCGTCCATCTCGGTGGGCAGTGTGACCAGGGTTCCGCACAGTGCACAGACTCCGTCGGTGATGTAGTGCTCGATCGTCCTGTCCTGCTCATCGAACTGTATTAAGGCTATGAACATGTCGTAACCACATGGGCATACGGCTGTTGGGATCCCGCGTATGTCCATCGGCACACCTCTCGCGATAGCACCGAACAGTGTCTCGATGATTGGGTTGACCTCTGGTTCAGGTGCTGGTCGACCTTTACTTCCATTCATTCTTCGTGGTAGTAGCATTAGCATCCTCTCTTGATACTGTAGTTGGTTGCGTCCCAATGGGATCTTCCCTTGCCCTTGTCCCATCCCATCCAGAATGCATAGTCTTGGTAGTACGGTGCCCACTTATTAACGGGTGTGGATCTCAACTTCTCCCCAATCCTAACGGCTTCAGCTTTAGGGGTACCCGTCTCTCGCATGTCCCGCTGGATCATCCAAGACATCCCGTCCTTGAACTCACGGCTCATCTGGTAGGCACCCTTGTACTTGCCACTCCCAGTGTCCGCACTGTATGCATGACGTGACTCCCTGTACCTAATGCAGTACCTCAGGTCGTTGTCTTTCTTGACGTACATACGTCCTTGGTAGAGCGATACCGGGGAGTCTATTAGGGTGTACTTGCTAGTAGTCTCCAGGCTTGGCTGGTTCGTACCGACTGCTACTGGCGCAAGCGCCATTGACGCCGCTAGGACTAGGGACACGATCATACGTCCTCCCCTTCTTCCCAGTATCTCTCGCTGAACACGGGATCGTAGTCCGTGAACCCGAACGAGTGATCCGAGGTTGAGAGTCTGAGTAGCTGGTCCTCGGGCAGGTCCTCGCTATCTTCCTCGTCCTCGATGATGGGCATCGGATCCCCGCGTCTAGTCTTAGTGACAGAGAAGACACGGTATCCGAATACCTCGTAGGTCTTACGCAGGGATGCCATGGCTTAGCTCTCATCCATTGGGTCGAAGGCGTCGTAGTCGGTGTCCCCGTCGTCCTCGTAAAGATCCTCGTCGAAGTCGTCCCCTAGGTCATTCTCCAGGGGGTCTTCGAGATCCCATGTGCCTATCGGCTCGAGCTGTCCATCTTCAGGTGTGTAACTCATTGGGTTGCTCCATTCTTTATCGTGTCGAGTACCATGTCATCGAACCCTAGCATATCAACCGCGATTGCGGCATAGCGCATGGTACCTGGATCGATATATGGTTCTTCGTGTGGCTCGAATCCCTTGTGCTCGCATAGGGACAGGTATAGTTTACGGGCTAGCGTGTACTTGACCATCGTGTCTTCATTCATCGTGTGTCTCCTTCGGTGTCGGTGTTGTGTGATTGCATGGCTGACCGGTACGCACCGATCACTAGAGCGAGTCCGCCCCATACCATCATAATTCCCATAACGGTTGCGAATAGTGTCATCGTGACCACGACCGGACGATCTCATTAACGACAACCTCGTAGTGCTCTTGGGTCATCGAGTGGATCGGGATCCCCTGGAGTTCGGCGGTCATCGAGTCTACTTCCTCGTTGGGTCCGTACTCGTAGCCCCACTCTGCCACCGTGGCTCCGGTCTTCTCGATCCCAATGATTGTGTGCTTAGCGAACAGTTCTTCGCTTAGGTTGTGTGCTAGTTGTGACCGGTATGGCATTAGCTCGCCTGTCGAACCGCTTAGCACGGTGGCTACGAAGTATGCCTGGACATTGCCTAGCTCTGTGTTCCATTCTTTAGTATCTATCATTTCATTCTCCTTTATTGTTGGTTGGTTCGTACCGATTGATTGTATCATAGTAAAGATTAGGGTGCGCACCCGGTCTCACACCATCCTGGTTGTGCTACCCTTTCAGCTAGTGCGTCACGATCGTCTTGCATTTCGGACAACTCCGCATTGCGCTCTGACTGATGGTAGCTTTGCATCGCTTCAGCTCCGATCATTATGAATATAAACACTATCGCAGATATGATAAAGGTCTTCACTTTGTTTCCTTTCCTGTTGGCTGGTGCGTTCCGATTGCTAATAACTAACGTACTATTGACGGTCTTCCCTTGTCAAGTCGTGTGCCCCTTCGGCGTGTTGCTGTATCCGGTGGCCCCGCCAGATCATAACCCTCACTAGCGCCAAGATAAACCTAGCTTCCCTGACAGCACCCACGAGGGAGCCCATACGGGCCCCCCGCGAGGTCATTAGACTGTCCCTGGTGTGATCGTATGCGAACGGATCCCAGAGCCTGCAGGGTGGCTTAATCTTGATTCACACCTGGAGCATGAGGGACTTAGCCAATCGTTGTACCGGTTGTCGAACCCATAGGCACTCAGGGGCAAGCCCTCGAGGCACAGAATGCAATCCTTCATATTACTTAACCTCCATTGACTCTGCGTCGCTCTTGTGCGTACGGTGGTGGACCAGGCGAGCGTTAGCCTCCCGATCTAGTTCGCTGTCAAAGTCTGCCGTGCTCATGTTGAGCATCTTGCGCGTGTTTCCACTCATTGCGTCTCCTATCGTTTTCTAGCTGACCGATATGGTCAACGGTGGGACAGGGACTCGATGCACCTGCCCCCCGCAAATCATACGGGGCTTACTGATCAGAACAGAGAGCCCCCGCAAGATCCACACAGCTCATGGTTGATGTGGTATTCGGCGAACAAGGGAGCTATCGGGTTCCCCTCATTATCAACAGCTGGGTTGGACTCCGTGTTGTTCGGGAATCTTTCCTCCGTGCACGCTTGGCAATGGATGTCAGCCTCGTAGACGTATCCCATCACGTCGTACGGGTTAACCGTGTTGTTATTCATCTTAGCTTCTCCCTGCGATGTGCTTAGCAGTGAAGTCTTTCATGGCTTCGGCCGGAGAGTAGTAGTAGTAGTTCTCCGATACTAGGTAACCATCGATCATCCCGGACACTACGGTGGCCCCGCTTGCGGTGTAGTCAACCGTCATGTCGTTGTTCTCGAGGGCTTCCCCCGCCATCTTGGCAAGATCCATTTCCCTTATTGCCTCGCGGACTTGGTACTCGTATTCCATACGGACCGCCACGCTCACCAAGTCGACTATGTGCATCTCCATGTTGTCGCCGCCCTCGTATGGGTGCTCTTCTTGCAAGTCCCTGATGTGATCTTCGGTTGCGAACAGGTGTAGCGCTATGCTGGTCCAGATTGTTGCTGGGTGGCTGTCCGCACTCTCATGGGCCCACTCTGCCACTTCCCCTTCGTCCTCGAGGTCCAGCTGTCCGCCCACGATCATCTCCTGGACATGCGCGGCAATCCCTTGGGTGAGGGCGTACCAGGTGTTGGCTTTGTCCGCCAGGTTGGTCTCAATGCGGTGTGCCTCGTAACCCTCTGCGCGTGCTGTAGCTAGGTCGGTCATACGATTTTCTTCATGTATGTTGATGCTCATTGTCTTGCCTCTCGTTAGTTGGTTTTTTTCTGCTATGACGTACGATACTATGGATCGGTTGCTATTGTCCAGTTGTGTTGGTGTGATGTGCATCACAGTCGTCTAGTTGGAATCCGAATCTCTCAAAGTCTCGAGGATTAGTCGAAGGTTGCTAACCTCTGACTTCGCCATAGCCTTATCCTTCTTAGAATCCATGAGTTCGGCTGTTAGTCGGACGCACTCATTCTCCAGGCGAGTAATTTCCGCTCGCAGAGCTTTATTTTCTTCATGTGAGTTGGTCATCGTCTTACCTCTCGTCGGTTGATATTAGCTGTTAGACGATAGACTACTCCCTCCGGTTCCCTGCCGTCAAGCTGTATCCATGTGAACTACGTCACACTACCTCCACCTGGAATAGCCGAAGCCCTAGCGGAGGCTACCGCCCTCGAATAGCTCAACCACTCACGGGCGCGGAGCGCGAAAATATATACACAAATAACGGGACCGAACAGCGCGGGGGCACAATGAACTAGGCACTCGTCACCCCAACCCTTTGACACCCCCTCGACTGTCCTCGCGTCCCCGCTTCCCCGCCTATTACGTAGGGTTTAACGGTGGATCCAGGGTGGATGGCAGGGTTAAGACCTCGATCGTGTGTATATGTGACACACCCACCCCCCGCCTCGCAGAGACACCCCC
>Ga0114916_1000268_pt1 | contig 37440 bp, 33 predicted proteins | sample MalvirAntarct_66_FD_83501 | JGI IMG/M metagenome (GOLD analysis project Ga0114916, IMG submission 83501) | Marine viral communities from the Global Malaspina Expedition - Malaspina viral metaG Antarct_66 | ecosystem: Environmental > Aquatic > Marine > Oceanic | place: West Anvers Island... | reverse complement strand
GCCCAAATCTATACAATTAATCATCTCTAATTTTCCAAATAGAACAATCATAATTAAAAATATAAAAAAGGAAATTCCATTTAAAAGTTTTGTTGATATCATAATCTATTGCCTCACATTTAATAGATAAGGCTTAATTGGATCATTGCCAAAATGAAATTGAGGACAAAGCGGAAATGATATTGTTATTCTCCAAGACAAATAATTCAATCCCGTCTTTATTATCATCAAATGGTATAAATTAGGTTTTATAAGTATCGTCTCTGTAATTCAATTTCTTGGATCAAAACACTAAATATGAGTCCTTGGAGTACGTCAGAGACAGTTTAATCCTTCCATAAGGCAAATATATAGGAAATAGCTACTTATAAAAGTGGTCGAAAAGGATAATGTAATTTTTTTGAAAGATTGAGATGGCATAAGATCATGAGTTTGATCGCGAATTTTTATTTATTTCAATTAAAAAAACCTCACAGTCCAGAGTTTTCGGAGCTGTGAGGTTTAAAATAACAGTGAGTTTTTACAATACTAAGCCGAATTTCTACTCGCGTTGATATTCCCAAATAAAGAACGCATCACTATTTTTTCATAAACCGCAATTTGCGCGTCATCTTTAGGCGATTCCTTTTCCATCTCTTGAATTTTTTTCAAGGCAAATTGTTGGATGGTTAAAAGCGGTAAAACAATGGATTCGCGCACACTAATGGACGCTTTTCCGGCGGGTTCTTCCTGCATCAATTCTGTATAGCCCGTAAGTTTAAGAATCAAACGTTTGGTGATGACGTATTCATCGTGAATAATGTTCCAAAATTCTCCGTATTCTGCATCATCAGCCATGTATTTTGTCAAATCAAAAAAGGATTTTGAAAGCGACATCATACTGTTTTCTATCAGCGTTTTAAAGAAGTTTGAAGTTTTGAACAGCTGTTGTACTTTTTCAAACTCTCCTGAATCTTCGTAATGTTTTAAAGCGGTGCCCACACCAAAAAATCCTGGTACATTCTGCTTGAGTTGGCTCCAAGACCCTACAAACGGAATGGCTCTTAAATCTTCAAATACCAAACTCTCAGATTTTCCACGTTTGGAAGGTCTACTTCCAATATTGGTCTTAGCGTAGTATTTTAGGGTGCTCATGTTCTCCAAATACGGAATGAACTTTGGATGTGCTTTAAAATCGGCGTACGCTTTATAACTCAACGTCGCCAAATTCCCCATTACCTCTCTGTTTTCAGGCTTCATGCGCAAATCCGTATCACTCAAACTATTGTATATACCAGAACTGATCAACTGTTCCAAGTTGTATTGAGACGAATCAAGTGTTCCAAAATTAGAACTGATGGTTTGACCTTGAATGGTCAACTGCACTTCTTTATCTTCAATAGTTGGTCCTAATGAGGCATAAAAATTATGGGTTTTTCCCCCACCACGGGCAGGAGGTCCGCCACGACCATCAAAGAAAATAGCGGTCACATCATATTTTCTGGACACCTCAGTTAAGCGTTCCTTGGCTTTATAAATTGCCCAATTGGCCATTAAATAGCCACCGTCTTTAGTGCCGTCACTAAAGCCGAGCATAATGGTTTGCTTATTGCCCCTGGACTTTAAATGGGCGCTGTAGGCAGGATTTGTATATAACTCCTCCATTACCAAGTGCGCATTTTCTAAATCTGTAATGGTTTCGAAAAGCGGCCCAATATCCACGGTTAATTTATCTTGGAAGGCCACCAATTTTAACATGGCAAACAATTGCATTACATGCAGTGTGCTTTGATTATTGCTGATAATGTATCGGTTGGAAGCCTGTTCGCCATTAGTTTCTTGAATGGTTTTTATAGCAGCAATAGTCTCTAAAGTTTTAAGGGTTTCTTCATCCGGAATGGATGATAAATCAATTTTGCCTTTTACTTTTGATAGCACGTCAACTTGCTCTTTTGCTGATAGATTGAAATAATTCTTAGGAAAAATAGTGCTGCCACTCGCTAATAAAGTCTCTACTAAATCAGTAAATACCTTTTCGTGCGCACGACTGTCCTGACGGATATCTAAGGTTGAAAAGTGAAATCCAAAAAGATGGATCCGGTTCAATAGACTGTTGATTTCTGTATGATATAAAGATTGGTGGTCTTTAATAATGACCTCCTTAATGGCGTTCAATTCCGCTTTAAAACTTTTTAAGGTCAATTCGGAGGGGTTACCAATCATGAGTTCATACAGTTCCTTTTCAAGGTAGGACATGCGATCTTCGATTCCGGAAAAGGTCAGTTTTCGTTTCAATCGTCTAACATCGCGGTAGTAATTTTTTATGATGGTTTCCTTTAAACGTTCCGCAACTTTCAAGGTGATTTCCGGCGTTACAAAAGGGTTTCCATCACGGTCGCCACCTGGCCAGAAGCCAATATTAATAATGTTGTTGTCAATTTGTTCCCCGTCAAAAATATTCTGTTGGATGTAATCAAAAATATCACCAAAGGACTTATAGAATACATTTTCTAAATACCAGATCAGACTTACCGCTTCATCATAAGGTGTTGGCTTACTATGTTTAAAAAATGGAGTTTTTCCTAATTGTGCCAGCAAATCGTTAATGCGAAGTAAATCATTTTCCTTAATGGCCTCGGTTAAATCTGTAATAATGCCCAACACAGCGCCTGGATAAAACTGAGTAGGATGTGCGGTTAACACGATCCGTACCTTAAATTCCTCCAAATATTTTTGGAGCAGTTCCATTTTGTTTTCAGCAGTGGCACTTTCCTTTAAACTTCTTAGAGTGCCGATCCCGTCCATATTATTGACTTTCGAGAAGGCGGCATCTTCAATGGCATCAAATAAAACGACTTGCCGTTCAATATATTGAATAAAGCGAAACAACAAGTTGATTTGACTTTCTGGCGTGCGGCGCGCCTGGTATTTTTTGAAAAACGAGTTGACAATTGTGGTTGGGTCATCGCCCGCTTTGAAGCCTTTCTGACAAGTTTCATGAAACAGTGGCAATAGGACACCGGTTTTGGTTACGGCATCAAAAGGCAAGGTCATAAAAATGCCATTGTAGATTTGATATTTTGATAAAACACTCTGATTGAAACGGGTTAATTTTGGCTGTGTGGTCATGGTAAGCTAGATATTTGAACCTTTAAAATTACTAAAGCTAAGGTTAACAAATTTGGATATGCAACATTTTTATTAAATAAAGAAATTAGGGTGTCTAGGGTTTAGAATATCGCAACATAATGGGGTCTGACCTATTGAAATCATAGTCCGTTTTGAACCCAAAGTGGAATTTTAGGCTGTTTTGAGCATTGTTGACAGTAGAAGAGTGCCCACCACTAGTAACACTATAGAGAGTAAGCCTCCAATGATTAAAAAATGTTTGAATTTATAAGCGCCAGTTCCGTAAATCAGCGTGTTGGTTTGATAACCCATGGGGGTGAAAAAACTAAAGTTGGCGGCAAACATCACGGCCAGAATAAAGGGTTTGGCGGGCAAATCCAATCCGGCGGCTAGGGTAATAGCAATTGGGGTGACAATTACTGCGGTCGCGTTGTTGGATATAAATCCACTCAAAATCATGGTAATTCCAAACAGCACGCCCAAAATAATGATGTTATTTTGACCGGTGAGCAGATTTAATAAGACTTCTGAAATCCAGATATCAGACCCGGAATTATTCATGGCAATGCCCAACGGAATCATCCCAGCCAAAAGAAAAATTATTTGCCAATTGACTTTTTTGTAAATTTTAGAGAGGTTAATACAATCGGTTATTAACAACAAGGCTACTCCGGTTAACGTACTGGTCAGAATGGTTAAGACTCCACTTGCTGCTAAACCCACCACCATAAGCAATGCAAATAAACTTATGGCACGTTTGTAAGGATTGATGTTATAATCTTCTTCGTGGTGTCTTAAAACGAGAGCGTTGTCTAAGGAATATAAATGTTGTATGTCGTCTTGTTTGGCTTTTAGAAGTAATTTATCGCCGGCTTGTAAATTGGTGTTTTTAATAAACTTTGGAAAATTTAAACGCATGCCTTTTTGAAACTGCCGTCTATTTTGAATGCCCAACGGTCGCGCCACATTGAAGAGCATATTTTTAATTTCAGAAAAGGATTTGTCGATAAATTCTGACCCGGGCAGGATTAACAATTCAATATAACTAAACGGGTTTTTCTTTTCTTCCTTAGAATCGGTTTCTTCAGGGAAATGCAATTCATTTTCAGCAGTCAGGGTAAACTCATTTTTAGAGATGGACGCATAGGCCTTGACGTCACTTAATACCACTAATTTATCGTGAGGCCTTAGCGTAGTGTTAGGCCCCGGATTGTCGTTGATGATGTCGTTCCGAATTAATTTTAAAACACGAATATCGGGGTTTTTATAAAATTTAGCATCAGAAAGCGCAGTTCCTACTAATTTTGATTCTGTTCTTACCGTTAAGGTAAATAGGAAGGTGTTATCAATGTAGGTATCAATAAGTTCATCGTTATTGGATTTGGGAAGCCATCTACTGGCAATAGTCATAAAAACGACCCCTACAGCTAATAAAATAAGACCATAAACACTGAATTCGAAAAACGAAAATTGTTCGGCACCTAATTTTTTTGCAACTGAATTTACCAAAATATTCGTGGAGGTACCCATCAGCGTACAGCTGCCGCCTAAAATGCCCGCAAAAGAAATGGGCATCAATAATTTTGGCGCGGAGAAATTATACTTTTCTGAAAGTTGCCCGATGATTTTTATAAAGATCACCACCACCGCCGTAGTACTTATAAAGGCTGAAATAGATGCCGATATCAACATGAATATCGGCACCATAAGTATAACAGGTAATATTTTTAAACGTTTGATAGATTGGGTCAACAAATCTATAACTCCATTGTCTTCAAGCCCAATAGCCAAGATCATCAGCATTAGGATGGTGATGGTGGCCGGACTGGAGAATCCGCTAATAGCCTCTTCTGGAGAAGTTAGTCCGGATAAAACTAAAGCCACAATGATAAGAAATGCAATTTTATCAATGGGCAAAGCTTCTGTTGCAAAGAGTAGAATGGTAACTCCTAGAATGATAAACACAAGGATGATTTCAAAACTCATAGCAACGTATATTTGAGCGGATTAATTAAAAACCAAAGCCTAGGCCAACTTGTAAGATGGCATCTTCTTCAGATACAAAATACCCCGCATTAACGGAAAAGGCATTTAAACTACCAATCCAGAGTCCGCCACCAACAGAGTTGTGCCAGGTGTCTGAATCTTGATTTGGCATCCAAACACGACCATAATCAAAACCACCAAAAATTCCGATGGTTATTGGGGTAATGGCGGTCACGTATTCCTTTAAACGCAATTTTAAATCTGTACTGTGATAAAATGATGATTTTCCAGTAAAACGTTCGTTTCTATAGCCTCTAAGACCGTTATCTCCACCGATGGATTGCCCATGGTAAAACAAAAATTCATCTCCAAAATTAGTGCTGATCTCAGCTTTTGAACCTATTACTAAATCTCCGGAGGGAATCAATTTCCTGTCTAAGCCTAACTTAAAGGTAGCATACCCGAATTGGTTATCGTCCAATTTCAAATTTTTCTTATAACCCAACACGGCATTAAAATAAAGTCCGCGGGTTGGGAAATCGCGAGCATCGGCATTTTCATATAGTATATTTGCCTCAGCACCGATGTAGTTTTGATTGTCAAATACGTCTTGTTGACCAAAGGAATTGGTATTGAAGAGTCGGTCTAGATTATTTTCTACTTTAAAGTTTTCAAAAAGAGCGTGAAAATGGATGCTTCTGTAAGCAATTCCAGTTCTCAATTCCAATTGTTCTACACGTGCTCTATTAAAATCCTTGTCAACGGCATCTTCATCATAACTGGTATCATTGCCATAGCCAAAAAAGTTTTTGGCAAATTTAGCGCTGGTATAATAGCCTTGAGCTTCAAAATTCCAATTTGGAAAGATGTTTGCAAATGTCCCCTCATACTCTAATTCTACAGCACCATAATTGAAAAAATAATTGGCAGATAAGAAATGTTTGTATCTAAAATCTTCCCCGTTAAAGCCATGATTGGTATAGGTGTCTTTTGCACCAATAAACAAACCATCGTCAGTTTGAAATCCTAAATTAGGAAAAAAGACGTTGGAATTTTCAATGAATTCGCGGTAGATAAAGGTGTTGGTTTCGTAGAGCGGTGTAAATTGTTTCGCAGGTGTTTTGTTCGTAAATTCTGCTTTTTCATGTTTCCAGTCGTACACTTTTAACTTTTTACGATTGCTCACATCAAACACGTCATCACCATAACCACCTACTAAGCGGATCATGATTTCGCGGTCTCCCTCACCGGACACTTCAAATTTATCATCGTCATTTAAACCATAAATCCAAAGCTCTTTAGTAGCCTCCCTATCAAAGGTACGCTCATAAAAGATCGGGTTTGGCGCATCCGATTTTAAACGCTTTAAAACTACTTTAGTTTTTCCTTGTGGAAGTCTGGTTATTTCAATCTTATCGTCTTTATGCGTTCCGTGGATCACGACCACTTGTTGCATGCGGTCTCCGTAGCGTTTGGCAATGTCATCAAGATTTTTTAAACGTCCCTTTAGTTTGTTTTTAATGTCTTCAGAAACTTCATCCTGCACTTCTCCTGGTAACCTTGTAAAGGCTTGGTCAATGGCCTCATCAGTCATGCTGGCTTGAATACTCTTGGCTTCTTCAACCCAAACTGAGGCATCGTATTTATTTAAAAATGCCATATCTAGGTTGTTGCCCTCAGCATTAAACCATTTGACATTTTTAATGTCCGTATCGTAAGATTGCCAAAAGCGAACGTCTGGCAATAACATTTTGATGATCGGAATGGCCACACCATCAAATTTTGAAAAGGCAGCATCACGATCTCTTGGTATTGGAATAAAACGGACATCATCATCACTAATCTCGTATTCTAACCAACGCCATTGGTCATGATGGCGGTCCCAATCGCCAATGAGCATGTCAAACAATCGTGCGCGAATGTAAGCACGCTGGTCAATAGTGTATTTTTCGTCTTCATTCAGTTTTTCTAAGACATCTGTAGTACTTTCGTTATTAACAATTTTTCCTTCTTTTCTTGGTGTGTCACGGTCATACCCTTTAAAATCACTTTCTTCAGGATTAGAACGCTCTTCAATAAAATACAATTGATCGCCATAGTCATCACCTAAAAACTTAAATCCGGGTTGTTTGGGTACATAATATAATTGCGTGTTGGCATGATTAATTCCTGCTGCTTTTGCTAGTGGACTAATCACTAATTGTATATAAGGATGGCTGGTTGTGAAAAAGTCATAAACGGCTGTTTCTGGAAAGCTTCCTCTAAAATCTTCCGAGACGTAAGCTACCCCCGGTACTTTAAAACGCAAGAATTTTAATGCATCCTTTTCAAGGCCTCTCATTGCATATTCTCTGCCTTCTGAATCTTCAAGCCTTGCTGAGAAAGATTGGTGTCCACCACCTTTTTGAGTAACTTTTAAACCGCTATATAAGGTATCCAATATGGCGATATCCGCAGTTACAGGTTTTCCAAAATAATTACGGTATCGGTCTCCCCAAATAAATCTGTAAAAACCTGATTTATTCAATTTTTGTGAATCAGTAGTAATCGGTAAAGTTTTAGAGCTTTCAGCAAACGACGGAATTGGGTATTCAGCTTCTTTTTCTGGAAACTTGCCGTTCATATCAAAGGCGAAGGTGTCTGCTTCTGTAATGAATTTGACATCAGAAGAACCGTCTTCATAATAATTGATGATGGCAAATCCTTTCTCGCCGTAGCTAAATTTTCCTTCAAAATCTAAAGATCCTCCAACATTGGCAATGGTACCTGGAGATAATTTAGTCCCGGTGCGCGAGCCTAAAGAGCCACTGATGACCTGACGAATATTATCGCTCGCCAAATATTGTAAACTTTCTTCGTGACCGGAAACAATAGTCACACGATCATTATCCTGGGCGAGAGAACTCACTACAGTGCGTAAATAATTGTAACGGTGTGAGTTGGCCTGTTGCTTAGAAAAACCTCCCAAATTTTGAATTTCATTAACGATTGGACCAAGGATTGGTAGCGTCATGCTTTCTCCAAAAGTGCGTTTGCCAGCATATTTTCCATTGCTAAACAGCGGATGGTGCATGACTATTAACAGATTTTTACCTCTCGAATCTTTAATATAGCCTTCAAACTCTTCATTAAAGCGTCTTTTTGTGTTGATGTCAGTACATTTTTCATTGATGCCATCTACATGGTCCCAATTGATGGAAAACCAGTTGGAATCAACATAAAGAATGTCTAGGGTTTCATTGACCTCAACATATTCCAGTGGACAAACATTGTTGGGTTGTACTTCAAAATTCTTGATCTTATTATCTTTTAAATAATCTTCAACCCATTCAATTTCTTTGGTATCATTGCTGCTCCATTCGTGATGGCCTGGGGTAAACACCGTGTGTCCTTTAAAATTTTTGGCAATATCAATTTGTGCTTTAATGTAAGTTTCACGGGTGCTTTTATTGGCACCTTTCGGAATATAATCACCGGTATACAATAAGGTACTTTCCTTTTCAGCCGTGTCCAAATAAGATTTTAACAATTTTTGGAGTTCCGGATTTGCATCTGCCGCTTCAGTGCCCAGTCCGCCCGCAACAAAAAACGTATGGATAGGTTTTTTTGAGGCGTCTGATTTTGAGGTGATATTCGATTGTGGTTTGTAAGTTGCACAAGCCGTAACTGTTGCAATTGTTACCAGCATCAACATCTTGTTCACTGAAAATTTGAAAGCGTTATTGATCATAAAATAGCGTGTTAGTGTTGTAAAAACGTGTCAAAAATACTAAAGATTTGAAAAAGTCTGCATATTATAAATTGTTTGATACATTGACGTATCCATTTAAGAATAATGTTGACTGCTATGTTTTAACCCAGGATTACGAGAAAATGAAGTCGATACTTTTCTGAACCACCTTTTTTAATGGGGCTGGCGGATGATCAGCTTTCCAAGGATGTGAAGCACCAAAGACATGGTCGCTGTTGTCAATAGGAAAAAGTATGCTTTTGGTATTCCAAGCGTGCAAGGCTTCAGCTTCACTGAATGCAACAGATGGATCGTCTGTTGCGTGAATAATGAGTTGTGGGATAGCAATCTTTTTTACGGCACTTTCTATGTGCAAGCGGTGTTCATTGGCTTTAAAATCTTCATAAAACTGATAATTATGAGGCATTTTTTGCTTCGTTCTGCCGTTGAGCACATATTTGACACCGTCTTTTTTCCATTGTTCCAGTTCGCCAGAAGTAGCGGTGCGTTTTCCAAAATCACTTACACTTGCCCAAGTAATTACTTTTGTAATGCGATCATCCTCAGAAGATTTAATGGTAACAATTCCGCCGCCGCGCGAGTGGCCGATAAGTATAAGTTCATTAGGATCTATCTCGGCTTGAAATGGATTGGTCGTTGAGCGAAAGAAAGTGATCAGATCCTCTAAATCGTCCAATTCTTTGGAATAATTGTTTTCCGCAAAGGCGTTTAAATCGGGGAAATCAATGGGTTGCTCCATAGTGCCACCATTGTGCGAAAAATTAAATTTCACAAAAAATAAATCTGCTTCAGCGAATGCTTCTGCGACTAAATCCCAAGCACCCCAATCCTTAAAACCTTTGTACCCATGGCAAAAAATAACCAATGGTTTTTGAGTCCCGGTGGATTTATAAAAAGCGTCCCAAAGGATTGGCTTTTCAGAGGTTCTGGTTAAGATGTTATTTTTATGGACCATAATCACTTTAAAATTACGGTATTATTTTCGTTTGTCGATAACAAGGATTGGTTTTCGGCTTAATTTAGGAAAACGTAAGGCATCAATCTCTTTTTTATCGCACCATTCCAATTTTGGAGTTACCCGTAATTTGGCTCTGAAATGATCCTTAATTTGACCTAAGAGGTGTTCAGAAGGGGTAAGTGAAGCGATTTTAATTAAAATTTCATCCGTACCAATGGCATTATGACTGATTTCAATAACAAAACTCTCCAACTCATTAAAATTATTCAGCACATTTTGCATGGCTGGCGGATATAATGTGGTGCCTTTATATTTAATCATTTGCTTTTTTCGACCTGCAATTGGTCCGAGTCTTAGCGTATTACGGCCACAACTACATGCATCATGGTGCGCTGTCATCATATCGCCAGTTTTGAAACGCAAAAGCGGCATCGCTTCAACGCCCAACGTGGTAATGGTCAATTCGCCTGTTTCACCTTCTTTTACAGGATTGTTATGCTCATCCAAAAGTTCTGCAATAATGAGTTCTGGGTGTAAATGGCCACCTTGTTGTGAGCTACATTCTGTAAAGGCTGTACTCATTTCAGTAGAGGCATAGGTAGAAAATAACTCGATGTTCCAATGCTCCGTGATTTTTTTACCCAAGGTATTTAAAGTGAAATCTTCATTTCGGATGGCTTCTCCTATACAAATGGCGCCTTTAATTCCTGATGTATTTAAGTCGATATCGTGCTGCTGTGCATATTCTATCATTTTCAATAAAAACGAAGGCACGACGATGAGGTAAGTAGGTTGAAATTTTATGATGGAATCCCATTGTAATTCAGGAATTCCGGCGCCTACTCTTATAATGCCGGCGCCCATTTTTCGAACCCCTAAAAAGTAAGCCAATCCTGCCATAAAACGTCGGTCCATCGTCGTCATCAACTGCAACGTGTCGCCTGAACTTACACCCGCACACGCAAATGAAATGGCTTCATTATAGGCCAAACGCTCTAAATCGGCATCAGTCAAAACGTAAGTTACAGGATCTCCTAATGTACCTGAAGTGGTGACATAGTCAATGATTTTAGATTTTGGAATGCAGATAAAATCGTCATTAAATTGTTGCAAATCATCTTTAGTGGTGACGGGAATCTTTGTTAAATCCTCAAGGGTTTGAATCTCTGAAATGGAGAGTTGATGTGTTTCAAAATGCCGCTTGTAAAAAGGGGAATTTTTGGACAGATACTCCAAGGTTAGCTGCAATTGAGTTTCCTGAAAGGCTTTTATTTCAGCGGCAGATTTGGTTTCTATTTCAGGAATCATTTGAGTTTTCGTTTTGATTTTTTAATGTATTTTGACACCTGCTCTGCGTCCGGAATGGTTGTGATTTCCTTAGTGGATGCGGTTTCAAAATATTTGAGTGCGTTTGCGAAATTTTTATGCTGATAATGATAACGTCCTGCAAGATAATAGGCTTTCCAATAATTTGGATTTAATTCTGACAACTTTTGAAGTTCGGTGTCATCGATTGTTTCTTTTTCCTTCAAGCTATGTTCTACCTTTCGTTCTAAAATGCGATACGCTTCGTAATTTTTATAGGCTTCGGTATCCAAAAATGGGTCTTTAGGAATATTTAATGCTGCATTGGACACCGTTACTGTGGAAGGATTACCGTTTCTATTTTCGAAAACAGTATTCAAATCATACGCTACAAACTCACCCAATTGATACGGATTTGCAGATACCCACACTTTAAGTTCTTCGGGTTTAAATACGATACCGTGGTGAGCCAACAGTTGATTTAACGCTTTTTCATTGCCAAATCCGATAGCTTTATCATCTAATCCATCTTTATTTCGGAGTACTGAAACGGCTTTTTTAGGGGTCATTTTATCCTTTTCTTCCAATAATTGTTGCATTCTGTCGTATCGGTATTGGGAATGGCTATTTTGGATGGTTTTTTTATTGCGACGGTCTTTTTTATAGGCATCACTCTGAAAATGATTGGAGCATATTAATTCATCAGAATTTTCCATCTCGTACACCCCAAAATTTTTAGGCGACACTTCAATCAACACTGCTTTTTGATCAATTGCACTGCCTACCATAATGGCTTCAGAAACAAAAACCTCACGTTTTTTGGCAATGGCAATCGCTTCGTCAATGGTAGAGGCGTATTGTAAAATTTCACGTGTTACGATAGAAATTGGTGTTTTTGCCACCAACGGAATTTTAGATTTTCCAGCATTTAAGGTTACGGTCAAGCCTTTTTCATTCATTCCCGAAACGACGCCAATAAAGCCGCTCCAAGAAATGGACATGAATTTATAACCGTGGTCAGGATTGATAAACGACACTACTTTGTCTTCAGCAAACTTATCACCGGCATAAAAATCGAAGTTTCTTCCAATTAGCAACTGGCCATCTTCCGTTTTCTCATCCCAAGCGGCAAATGAGGTGCAACCTACCAAGGCTAAATCTTGCAGCGCATGACCGATATCGTGGGCGCCGTGCAGGTATAAGGCTCTTAAATACGGGGCGGCAATGGCATCAAATTCGGTAGACATATATTTTGAAATGCCATAAATCTCCGCTTTAAATTCTTCCGGTACGTGCTGGTACATTTTGCGATTGTACCAAGACAGAAACTTTTTTAAGAATTTCTGCTGCCCCTCAGAAGGCACCATGCTCTCGATTTTATCTAAAAAAACACCTTCTTGCTTATAAATTATTTCTTCTGATAATCGCCCAGAGATAAGCCCGCGTTCCAGCGCATCGCCTTCCACATAAAGTTCCCAAAGGCCTTGGGTATTCTTGGTTAGAAAACTGTTGCCAACAACATAAGTAGAATCATTGATTTTACTGCGCTCGGGAATAGAGGCGTTGTAGCTGCTCACATCGGGAAGATTGTTGAGCGATTTCCGAATGCCACAGGACGTGAAAAACAGCGTGACTAAGCCGCAGAAAAGAAATTGTATGAAAGGATGCTTAGGCATCTGAATATTTTTTCTTGTAATTTTTGTTCATGCGTTTAACCATCTGCTCTTCTTTATAATCTACCCAACCTTGACCGACGGTGCGGCGCATCACATTTTCAAAGGTTCGCATAAAGACGATGTTTTTGAAGAGTTTGGCCAAACGGCCCACTTTTCTTGGAAAGGCGCGAAGGGTAATTGAAAATCCGCCATCTAAATAGGTGATATAATGCCAATAACCGCTTGGCATATACAGGGCATCCCCGTGTTTCATGTCTACCGAAATGCCTTCTGCCAATTGCAGTGCCGGATATTTTTCAAAATCCGGATGGTCCATGTCAATCGTTTCCAGATTGTGAACGGTAAAAGGAACTTTATAAAGATGCTTGGCTTGGTCTGGCGCAAAAAGGGTGACTTGCTTATGACCGTGGAAATGGAAATGCACTAAATCGGCCAAATCCATATCATAATGAGCCAACACCTTAGAGCCTTTGCCTCCAAAAAACATCACCGGTAATTTCTTGAAAAACTTTAAACCAATGTCAGGATAGCTGAAATCGTTCAGCAACACGGGCATTTTCTGAAGCACATTAAAGAAAAACATGCGCAAATCCGTAGGTTGCGTTTTTAGGATTTCGATATAATCCACCAACTTCATCTTTTTAGCAGGAGCCACGGAGTTTTGGCGCCCTTTGGTAGGCTCATTGTTGTACAACGGTACAATCTGATCTCCCGCCAAACTTTGAATATAATCCAAATTCCATTTTTCGTAAGCAGGCCATTCTTTAGTTAGATCTTCAATTAAGACAGGCTTTTGAGGCTTAAAATAGTGCTCAATAAAATCTTCTTTAGTGATGGATTTTACTCTGGTGATTGGTGTGGTTTTAATCGTTCCCATTTTTCGGTTTTAAAATAAGAAATTTATATAGCAAGGGCTGAATCGTAAACGTAATAAACATTGCTGATAATATTCCAATAATGGAGATATTAGCCAACGAATGCAAGGCAGGATGTTTCGCAAAAATTAAGACGCCAACGCCCAAAATTGTGGTCAAAACCGATAAAATGATGGAGGTTTTATGCGTGGTCATTGATACGACTCCTGATCTCATGCCGTTGGTCATAAAAATACTGTAATCTACACCTAATCCAAAGATAAAGGTGGAAATGATGATGTTAAAAATATTGAATTCTAAATGGAACAGACCCATAATCCCGATTGTGACCACCCAAGTGATGATGATTGGAATGACGGTAACCAGTGTTAACCTCAGATTTTTATAGAACAGTACTAATAATAACACCACTGCAATTAAACAATAGCCTAAGAGCTTATTAAAATCGTTTTTGAGATGCCCCAACAGGGTTTCATTAATGGCTTGACGATCGATTACCAGGGTATTTTTCGAATTTTTAAAGGCGTCTTTTACGTGTTGAATCTTGCTGTTTTCAACATTTACGACTGAAGAAACGGTCATAAAACCCCCATCTCTTGCGATAAAATCGTCAATGGGAATTACGTTCATATCTTTGTAGGCTTCGATACTGATCGGCTGAAAGTCATAATCTAAAAGTTTATAAAACTCTTGAAAGGTTGTTGGTTTAAATCCGAATTTCGTACCGTTTTTAATCAGCTCATCTTGGGTTTGTTGCTTGAGGTTAGGCGTCCAAAAGTGATTCCAAGTCGCAATATGATCCTGCTGGGTTTTATCAGATGCCACCAACGCACCCAATGAATTGTAACTGACCAGCTTTTGCTGTTGCTCCAGTTCTTGAAATGTTTTAAAAACACCGTCATTCGTTTCCAATACTTGTTGTTCATCGGTGCCAAACGCCACAACATATAAGGATTTGGAGGAGATGTTGATGAGTTTGTCCAATGCCGCTTCCGCAGATTTGATCCGTTCCGGTTGAAAATTTAGGTTGGAAATATCTTTATTGAATTCCACGCGATGGTAGGTAAATGCGCTCAATACTAGTAGCGTGGCAATCCCGCCGATGACCAGTTTGTTTTTATGAAAGTCATACGCCGCCATGCGGTCTAAAATTGTGGACTTTGAAGCGTTGTTTGAACTGCCCTTATAGGCTTGCGGAATAAAAATAAGTGCAAAAACGGAAGCGCCAATCACACTAATCGCTGCAAAAATTCCTAAATCTTGAAGCGCTTGCGAATCGACAAACAACAGACATAAAAACGCCAAAGCGGTGGTTAAGCTGCTCATTAAAATCGGTTTTGAAACGCCGTCAAACAGTTCCTTGACAGTTTCATTGTTTCGAATATGGGTAAGAATGTGCAGCGAATAATCGAGTGTGACGCCCAAAAGCACCGCGCCAATTCCCAAGGAAATGGCAGAAATCTCCGTGCGAATGACGGATAATGTCGCAATGGCCAATAAGCCTCCAAAAATGGTAGGCACAAACAAAATGATTGGGATGGTCAGCTTCCTATAAAAAACGATAAATACTGCCATGAGCAAGATCATCGCAATGGAAACCGTCAGTTGAATGTCGCTTTTAATTTGTTGTGCGTTGGCCACCGCAATGAGTGTCCCGCCAAAATAGGAGCTTTTGACCTTGCCGGAAGAGGCATTATTTAACTCCTCTTGAAGTTGGTAGAGTTGCTCTGAAAAAACACTGTTTTCGTTAGTATTACTGCTCGGATATTCTGGGGTGATAAATAGCAAAATGTGGTGTTCATCCTTACTGATCAGAAAACCATCTTTAAGTGTGAATTCGTCAGAGATTCCGAGTTGTTCCAAATGTTTGATGCCCATCAGAGAAATTCCTAGTGGATCTTTTATAATCGTTTTCTTGGCGACAATCCCAGAAGGTGAAATCAATGTCTTGTAATTACGCTCGGTGATTTTCGCAATCGAATCTGGATGTAATTTGATTGTGAGTTGCTGATAATCCGCTTCCTTTAAAAATAGCGGCGCGTTAGTGTAAACAAAATCTAAGGTTTCAAAAATGGTTTCATCTTCTATGTAGCCTTGAACATCTTTAACGTAATCACTTGAACGCTTAGACAGTGAATCTAAAAACTCGGTCGCGTAATCGGTTAAATCTTCGGTAGACCCATGTTCTTCCCGTTCAATATTAACGATGATTTTGTCCGCAAACTGAACTGTATTTAAAACTTTTTGGAGTTGTTCGTTTTCAGAAGTAGTCGGGATTAATTTGGAGATGTCTTCATCAAATTTCAGTGTCGATGCCATCCAAATTAGCAACCCGAACATCACACCTAGCACAACCACAAAGACTGATTTGTGACTTTGAATAGTCTTGTAGAGTTTATAAAACCATTTAGCCATGGGTGAGCACTTTTTTGCGATCAATGATTAAGAAAAACAGATATCCTAACACGCCAAAGACGGCCGCAGAGGTTGTGGATAGGACAATACTGCCCAAAAGATAGGCTTCTAAATGTTGCATCAAATCAAAATTTTCTTTAATGCCACCCAACGTATAGTGGGACTCAATGCCTAATACCCAATTCCCCACTTGCAAACTCAATAAAAGCACCAAGGGGATGAATGGCGGAAAGCTAATGTTTGAGAATGCGAATGCGATTACTTTATTAAGTCGGAGTAAAATGGCCAAGAAAATAACAATAACCGTATGAAACCCCCAAAGTGGCGATAATCCTAAAAAGACGCCTAAAGCAATGGATAATGCTTTCTTTTTTGGCGAATCCTGATGGCCTAAAAAATCTTCTAAAAAGAATCGTTTAAGGCCTTTTTTTTTTAGTTTCCTAAACAGGTTTCGAGGAATAATGTAGAATACTCTTACGAGTAAAAACCAGGTGTACAGCACCACCATTCGGGCAATATCGTTAAAAGGCCTAAAGTGGGAAACACGCTCATTAAGGTCATACAGAATTTTGATAGGCACATGAACGATGTCAATGCCCGCCCAATAGGCTTTAACAATAACTTCAATTTCAAATTCGAATTTTTTGGTAGACTCCATAAACTTTATGGAGGCCATTTCCTTTATGGGATACAACCGAAATCCGGATTGTGAATCCTGAAGTTGTAATCCTGTAGCGGCTTTCATCCAAAAGGTTGACACGCGATTGCCTTTTGCACTGGTTGCCAAAACATCCGCAGTATTCATATTGCGGTCGCCAATCATCAATACGTTTTTATTCTCGGAAGCCTCAAGTGCTTCAATGAAATTTGGAATGTCTGAAGGAAAATGCTGACCATCCGTATCCAAAGTAATGGCAAATTCAAAACCTAATTGCACCGCTTTATTGAACCCGGTTTTTAGGGCGTTGCCTTTTCCTATGTTTTGAGGAAGGTGGATTTGAACGGTCTCGGGAAACTTTTGCAAAATGGCGGCGGTACTATCGGTGGAGCCGTCATTAATGATAATAATATCCATCGTAAATTCTAAAACGCCAGAAATCACCCGTTCTAAAGTTTTTTCATTGTTATAAGTGGGTAAGACCACACAACAGCGATAAGAATTTAGTTTGGATGTGATGTCAGTAAGCGTCATTGAACAGGAGCGTAGTTAACGTTTCACAAAGGTAACATTACATTTCAAAACAGGCGTTCCGTCGTTAAAAGAAGTGTTATTTTTTATCTTCACATATTGACCATCTTCCTGAATAGCAATATTGAATATCAAGGTTGCATTGACATTGGGGTCGACAATGGTTAAAAATTTGACATTGGAGGCGGATTCTAAAAATAAGGATTGCTGCAGATAACCTTCCGTAAGTTCTTTGATGATTTGAAGCATCGCAACCCCAGGAGTTATTGGGAAATTAGGAAAATGGCCTTCAAAAACCCGATGCTCTTTTTGAATTGTCACCGTTGTTTCAAAGGATTGTGCTTCAATTAATTCAGACGCAACGATAGTATAGAATTGTTGTAAAAGCATAGTGGTTTAGATCGTCACGTTGGGTTTCTAATTTATAAAAGCATTCTCAGAGACTGACGTGTTTACTTTACGGTTAGCAAAAGTAATCAACGTGTAATCCTCATTTGGCTCAATCAATTTTACTTCTTGTACCTCTGCATTCGATTTAGAAAATTTAAGTTCAAAAGAGGCCATAAACTTTTTCATACGTTTGTCTTTCGGAATGAATTTTACCAAATACCCTTCGCTAATTTTAAAATAAGCCAGATCAAACTGCGTCTCGTCAAACATATCGCCTTTAATACTGTTGACAATGAGTGTGTTTAAACTTTTAAAAATTTTATTGGAGCTCAAATCGATCTTATCTTTTTTACCCTCATTGGTCACCAAGAGTTGATCATCCTTAAAGATAGCGCTATTTTTATAAGGTTTGACATATTCCCATTTCACCAAATTTGGTGCTTTAAACACCAATTTCCCTTCAGATGAAATGGCATTGTCCATCACACTTAAGTGCTTAGTTTGCGTAAAATCACTGACAATGGTTTGGGTGTTTTTCGCCGTATTTTGAACATTTGTTTTGAATTCTTTTTGTTCAGATGCTGACAATTTAGTTTGCGACATCCCACTCAGAGCAAACAAAAAGGTTAGAGCTAAAGTGAATATATACTGTTTAGTGTTCATTGAGAAGTTCATTTATAGTGACCGCTTGATAATCTTGTTTTTGGAGAACTTGCAATAAATGTTCCAAAACAGGCAAGACGTTGGATTGTTTGTCATGCAGCAAAATAACCGCGCCTGGTTTAAGTTGTTTGGTAATGCGTTCAACGATGCGCTCATGATTTTTTATAACCGTATCGAAGGACCGAATGCTCCAACCAATTACGCGATGTTCAGTAACTGCTAATGCTTGTGCCAGCTTGGGCGTGGTAACACCAAATGGCGGACGGAAGAGCGTCGTTTTCTTACTGGTTATTTTATGAATGGCATTCTCGGTTTGTTTGATTTCGTCGAGCCAATTTTCTGTCGAGTTAAAATCGATCATCAATTCGTGGGAAAAGGAATGATTGCCAATAGCGTGCCCTTGGGCAACGATGGCTTTGAAAATTTCTGGATACCTTTCAACATGTTCGCCGATACAGAAAAAGGTGGCTTTGGCGTTATACTGTTTCAGAATATCCAACACTTTAAGAGTAAATTCCGGGTTTGGACCATCATCAAAAGTAATGGCGATATTTTTTTTGGTAATCGTCGGATTTGAAGTGAACGCCTTCAAATAAAATCCCCAGCTCATATTAAAACTCCCTAAGGCCATTATCGTAAACCAAAGAATTAATAACAGGATATACCACCACAACGCAATCCCGACCGTTGTATCGAGAATAACCAAAAGCAAAAACAGACTTATGGTCACCAAGCTGGTGATTTTGAAGTTTCTCATCGTTTTAATAAGATAAAACTATGGTCGCGGCCTTTAAATTGGTTGTAAAGTAAAATGTAATTGATCTTCGATTTCTTTTCCCCTTTAAAAATCAAAGCTTTTGGGATGTTCTGACGATTTAGAATTTCATACGCAATCCACAAACCAAATGATGAGGCTGTATAAAATTCGCCAATTACGTGTTTGTAATGAAGCTCCGTGGCGTTTTCAACTAAAGCGGAGACACTGTCGTAATAGGAATCAAAAGCATCGCCATTTCTACCGGCAATCAATACGTCAATATCAGAAGCTTGAACCTGATTTTTATTTAGAAAGTCATTTAACTTCTGTTGTATGGTGTTTCCCGAAGCGGTACTGCATAGGTCCATATCTACTAATTGAATAGCATTTAATGTCGCTTCAGAAGATACTACAAAAAACGATGCGCCTTCTCCAAACGGCACCTGAATGCCATTAAAGTTGGCATCTTCCATATGTCTCATATGCGTAATGATTTCGATGCCCAATTCATCAACGCCACCCACTAAAATATGTTTGGCTTCTTCTTGTTGTAAAAGTAATTGTGCATCCATCAACGCCGATTCAAAAGATACTGCGGCATGAACATAGGTGTTATTGTAAGCTTTGCATTTCAGTCCCAAGGCAATTTGAGCACCAACCGTGTTGTGTGTAGATTGAATAAAGGAAGTTGGTGTTAAAAATTCTTCGTCATTGCCAATTATGGAATTAAGAAATTTTTCAGTGTCTTCAATACAGCCCATTCCCGTTCCGGTGATGATGGCATCGGGTTGTGCTAATTGTGCATTTTGGAGTGCTTTAGTCGCCGCTGAAACACCCATTTTGACGCCCGTGGCCATACGTCGAGAGGCTGAAGGCGAGATATAGTCTTTATAATTTGGGTATTTTGCAGGAACTGTATTTCCGGAGATAGGTTTCATATCCTCCAAAAATCCGTCACCATCAAAGGTGTTTTGAGCTGAAATACTGACGGCGCTATGGAGGTATACGTTTTTCATGCCTTTGAAAAAATAAGTGTGGAGCAGTTGCCACCAAATCCAAACGAATTGGACAAAATATGCTGAACCTCTTTTTTGATAACTGAAGTTACGGGTTGTAATCCAGTTTCAGGCATTGGCGTCTTAAAATTCAGATTTGGAAAAATAGTTTGTTCCTGTAAAGCGATGATTGAAAAAACGGCTTCAACAACGCCAGCGGCCGCCAAGGTGTGCCCGGTGAAGGATTTGGTAGAACTGAAATCAGGTATATGGTTCCCAAATACTCGCTGCAAGGCGACGCTTTCAGAAAGATCATTATTAGGAGTTGCAGTGCCGTGGGCGTTGATATAATCGATATGTTCAGGGTTCAGTTGCGCCAATTCTAAGGCTTTTTGCATCGCTAAAAATGCACCTTCGCCATTTTCAGAGGAAGCGGTTTGATGAAATGCGTCGTTGGCATTCCCATATCCCGAAAGGTAGGCCAATACCGTTTTTTGTTCTTTGGCAATCACTTTATCAGACTCTAACACCAAATATGCTGCGGCTTCACCCAGGTTTAAGCCTTTCCGATCCGCATCGAATGGCGCACAAAGCTCATCAGATTGAATCATTAATGTTTTAAATCCGTTGATGGTGAATTTAGATAAGGCGTCTGTTCCACCTACCACCACACGGTCTAATTTTCCCGCTTTAATCAATCGCGCACCCAACATAATGGCATTGGCGGCAGATGAACATGCCGTACTGATTGTGGTTACAAATTCGGTGATGTGTAGCGCATCCGCTATTTTTTGGGTGGAATCTCCCGCGTGGTGACTTTGAATGTATTTTTGTGCCTCAGGATCTGTTGCAAATTGTTTCAAATAAAATTCCGTCATATCCATTCCGCCTACAGTGGTGGATGATATGAACCCTGTGCGGTATGTTGAAATAGCGCTTATATTGGCATCTTTAAGCGCCGCTCTGGCCGCAAAAAGTCCCAATAAGCCGGTACGTGTGTAATTGTGGTCTTCGGGAAGTTGTAATTGTGCGGTCAAGTCTTCGTTTGAAAGCGACACTTCACCAACTTTAATATAACCAGAATGCTTGGTTTGAATATGCTTGAGTGTGCCAATGCCACTTTTTGAAGCCAAGAGAGACGACTTGCTCTCTACAACGGAATGACCAATTGCAGAAATTATGCCCATTCCGGTAATCGCTACGCCCATAGTTTTGGTCTTATTTAGCTCTCTTTTCGGTAATATAATCGGCCAACACCGCCACAGATTTAAAAATCTCTTTGCCTTCTTTTGGATCTGTCAATTGAATGCCGTAATCCTTATCTAACATCACAATTAACTCTAAAGCATCAATGGAATCTAATCCTAAACCATCACCAAAAAGTGCATCATCATCAGCAATATCAGCAACCGTGAACTCTTCTAAATTCAGTTGCTCTATAATCTTCTCCTTCAATTCTTGTCTTAACTCGTTCATGTTTTGTATAATCTCTTAATCTCGTTAGGGCTATGTGCAATAATACCATTTTCTTCTACCAAATATAAGAAAGCCTCATAATTTTTATCATCTAAATCGACCCATCCGCATAAGACTTTTCTGGCTTTTTTTTGCTTTAGAAGACTCTGTGTGTTAATCCATAAATGATCGGCATTAAAGGAGTCAAAGATAAAAAAACAATTTTCAGAATGAAGTTGGTGCTTGATGCTAATTTCACCCATACAAATGTTGGGCAAGGTGTAGACGAAAACGGATGGACTTGGGAAAAAATTTTCAGGTTCAGCGATGGATGCTTGGTACGTCCTGTCCGTATCTAAACTGGACGCCCTGTTTGATAATATTATGGCGATGTTATGCTCAGTCTCTGCAGATAAATCAGCGTTTTTTAAAAGGACATCTGCAGCCAGAAATGCCAACTTACTCAAATGATCCATTTTGTAAAATTTGGGATAATTGGTGTCCATATCTTTTGCAGCATTTTTTATAAATGTGGAAAATTCCTGAATTGGACTTGCATACACAAGCTTCCCATCTAATAAAACACTTCTGTTTTTAATGTGGCAATAGGATGATATGTGATAGGGTTGTTCCAAAAATTCTTAACTTTTTTTACAGACAAGCATCGTATGATATTCGCCTAATGCTAAATCTTCTTTAATCGTTAATCCAGCCTTTTCAATCAATGATTCAAATACCGTAGCAGGGTACATTTTGCTGTTGCCGTTGGCCATAACAGTAAAATATAGCGAGGTGGCTTCTAGGATGAATTTTGACATCGGGAATTCCTGACGGTCTGTAAACGTTTCGATGATGATCAATTCTGTGTGTGCATCCATAGAAGCGACACAAGTGGATAGAATTGTCAAGATTTCATCTTCAGAAAAACAATCTAAAAATTGGCTCATCCAAATGACATCCGCACCCGTTGGAATTTGAGGATTTGGTTTTAACCAGTCCATTTCCTGTCCGCTGATGCGGTTTCCAAAACCTGCATCATTACTATTTTTTAAAGCTTTATTCAATTGTCCAGGCAAATCAATAATTTTCACCTGGATATTTTCATCATAATTAAAACATTGCAAGGCAAACTTTCCGGTATTTCCACCAATATCGAACAGAAGTTTTGGTTGATTTTTAAACACGCGTTTTAAAGCCTCTTCAAAAATACCATCTGAATAAAAATGGTCAAATTCAAACCACGATTGCTGTTCTTTTGGCGTTAATTGCGAAAGACCTTCATAAATCGTATCCCATTCTCCCAACTCTTTTAAGCCTGAAGGTTCCCCGGTTTTGATGGCTTCATCAAGATGGAACAAGCCCTTGTAACAAATGTCGTGCGTAAAGTTGAGGTTGACGTTAACATCTTTACTGTAATTTAAAAAATAGCCTGTTTTGGTCAATTCGTAGATGCCATTTTCAGATTTACTGACTACGCCTGCACTTTCGGAAAATTCTAATAGCACACCAAGACCATAGCGACTGATGGAAAGTTGCTCAGAAATAGCGTCTATGGTGACGCCTCCATTATGGCGACTATCGAAAATCAGGTCAAAAACGCCCAATTTTTTTAAGGTGACTGACGATTGGAATATAAAAGGGGCGAAGGCTATTTTTTGCGCTTCCAACAAAGCATCGGCGGCTCTAAGTTCTTTTTTCGACATAAGGGGCTATGTTAATGTTCTGAAGAGCGCCGCAGTGTTGCAGCCCCCAAATCCAGATGCGGTTTTTAAAAATGTTCGTAATTCTTTTGATGCGGTTTCTTTGATGATGTTCAGTGGTTTGGTGACTCCTAAAGTTTCAAATCCCGCAGAGGCAATTAAAGTATTATGGTGTAAAGATTGCATACCAATAATCGTTTCCAATAATCCAGAAGCACCTAGAGTATGACCGAAATAGCCTTTTAAGCTATTTAATGGCGCATGCTCTAATCCTAATCTATTGAAGGCGATGGCTTCCATTTCATCATTAAATAACGTGGCTGTGCCGTGGGCTGAAATGTAATCAATGGTGTAGGAGTCGATGTTTGCTTCCGCTAACGCCGATTTTACACTTCGGTATAAGCCTTCGCCAGTACGCGACGGTCCAGAAATATGATTAGCATCGTTACAACTCGCTTCACCCAAAATTTCCACAGCGTCTTCAGAAAGATTGTGTTTATTTGAAGTGACCAACACACTGGCCGCCAATTCGCCTAAATTAATACCAACGCGGTTGGCATCATAAGGTTTACTGGGACCGTCACTTAAGGCATGGAACGAATTAAATCCAGAAATCACAAAATCAGAAACCAAGTCTCCGGCAACCACGAAAACTTGATCATAAATGCCTTCTTGAATGTAGCGTTTCGCAATCGCAATTGATAAAATCCCAGAAACACAAGCGTTGGAAATGACAATCGCCTCATTTTTAAAGCCGAAATAGTTTTGGATTATTTTTCCTAAGTCGCTCAGATACGCACGTTCCTGTGGAAATTGGTTTTGATTGCCCAACACGTCGATATTTCCTTTAGTGGTAGAAATAATAAGTCCGACACGATCAGAGAGGTCAATTCCTGAAGCTTTTATAGATTTAGAAAGCGATAACAGCAGCATCTTCTCTAAACGGGTAAAATCCTTGTTTGGTTTTAAAATTTGAAATGCAGAATTCAAGGTTTCGGTTGGGATGACGGCTCCAAAAAATGGTTTGTAAAAACGGGATGCATCGTCAACCAATTGAATGGCGCGTTTGCCTTGTTTGAGATTTTCAAAAACGGTCGCACTGTCAAACCCTAATGACGAGGTAATATTATGGTATGACACATAGCACTTAGTCATGCAATAATCCGTGTTTTTCTTTCCAATTTCTATAGAATTCCGGCAGATTTAATGCCATGTCATTCGCTTCGAAATTGGTGAACACTTGAGTGGTTTTGCCGGTGCATACTATTTTGCCCTTCTCGTTTGTAATTGAGTAAGTGAACATCAATTTTGCCGCTCGAGAATTGACATAAGTCGTTTCAACGGTCGCCACTTCGCCATAACGTAAAGGCAAGTGGTGTTCTAAAACTGTTTTTACAATTGGCGTCGCATAACCATGGGCTTTTGCATCGAGATAGGTCAATTCAAATGCCCTACCAAAAGCTTCACGGCCTTCTTCAAAGTACTTGATATAGTGGCCATGCCAAACAATATGTAAAGAATCGACCTCACTAAATCGCACTCTAATTTGATGGGAAATTTTCAATGAAGAATTTTCCTCTTTTTCTGATTTGTTCATTGTTATACGTTAAGCACGAGATTCATTTCGGCGTTGGCAATTTCAATATTGCCGTTAAATATAGAAAGTTTTACGGTGGTGAGATGCATTAGTTCATAGACAATAGCAACTTCCGTTTTTAGATACGCATTCACTTTCGGTAACTGCTGAATGCTTAATGTTTTGATGGAAGCGATAAAGCCTTCCTTTGCAGGCTGATTATCGGCATAATTTTTATAACCGGTATATAGGGCAGCCGCTTGCGCCATATGTTCGATTAATCCAGTTTCTGAGAACTCGTTGTTTGCTACAAATAGATTCTCCTTTACTATAGTAAAACCTACGGTGGCATTGCTTGCTGAAAACTCTAACAATGAATCTACCATCATCATAGGTTCACGATGCGGCAATAACTTTTTAAGGTCTGCTAAGTCGGTAATTGGTATTTTCATTTTTTATCGTCCCAAAAATCATAAAAATTAAACCACTGCAGGGGATATTTCGCAATCATTTGCTCCACATTTTCAGTGTATTTTTTCAAGAGGTCATTCATGTCGCCTTTATTGTTATCGATCCACTTGGCGTATAAATGGTAATGCCGTCTCGGCTCCCGCATGACGTAAACAAACAATACCGGCACTTTTAATCGGCTCGCTAAATAGAACGGTCCTAAAGGGAATTTCGCTTTTTTACCGAGCAAGGTTTCTTCCAGACATTTGGTATTATCCATATACCGATCGCCAGCAATACAAATAATCCGGTTGTTGGCCAAAGCGGCATTGATTTCGAAAATATGAGATAAATCGTCCTTCACCACAATAAAATGCGTCTCTTTTTTTACATACTTGCCTAAATAATCTTTGATTTCTTCATGATCTTGGTCGGTAATCACAATACTGATCGAATCTTTTGCCAGGCGTTCCTTGAAAAAATACTGAGCGAGTTCAAAATTACCAATATGCGCACTGATGAGAATGCCGCCTTTGTTCATGGCCAACACTTCGGCAATTTTTACTTCACCATCAAACTCATAAGTATAATTGCTACGAAGGCCTGAAGAAATGGCTATTTTATCAACTAAGGTTTGCCCAAACGCATAATAGGTTTTATAGATGCTCAACATGGTTTTCAACCGAGAATAGTGGAGCCTGTTTCTGAAATAATAGCGTAAGCCTTGTACATTCTTCCCAGAAAACAAGCAGAAATAGGGTACAGGAAGGTGCATCAACGCATAGGCCGCATTAATCCCAAAATTCTTTATAAAAAAAACGAAGACCTTAAAACCGAAAACAGTGCCCCTCGATTTTCCATCCCATTCTGCCATTTGAGTGTGATATTTGGGCTTGATGTAAGCGCATTAATAAGGCGACAAATTTACGCGAATTTTTCGGTTTTGAAATTGGGGTTTGGTTTAGTGAATTCCGCCCGTAATGCCGATGACTTCACCGGTAATATAGGAGGCTTTTTTTGAAGCCAGAAAAGAGACCAAATGCGCAACTTCTTCCGGTTTTCCGAACCTGTTAGCGGGAATCATTTTTTTGAGAGATGCTTCATCCAAATCTGCCGTCATATCCGTAGTGATAAATCCGGGAGCTACCGCGTTTACAGTAATATTGCGTTTGGCAACTTCTTGAGAGAGCGATTTTGTCGCTGCAATAACGGCGCCTTTGGCAGCGGAATAATTAGTCTGCCCAGAAACGCCCTTACGTCCAGAAATGGACACCATATTTATGATGCGACCATAACGGTTTAATAGCATTTTTTCGATGAGTTGATTGGTGACATTAAAGAAGCCGTTTAAGCTGGTGTTGATGACGTCATTCCATTCCTGAGGCTTCATCCACATAAATAACCCGTCTTTGGTGATGCCAGCGTTATTCACCAATACTTCTATAATGGCGTCAGGTTGCTGTTCATGCCAGATATTTAAGGCCGTTTGAACACTTTCGAAATTAGACACATCAAATTGGATGATTTGCCCAGAGCCTCCAGCGGCTTCCACCGACTTTAAGGTTTGACGCGCCGCTTCTTTATTGGCGTTGTAATTGATGAGAATCTCATACTCTGAATCTTTGGCGAGTTGAATGCAAATCGCTTTGCCGATGCCTCGTGAGCCTCCGGTAATCAGAGCGAATTTTTTTGGTGTAGACATAGATTAAGTTTGTTTTGATTCAGAATAGAACTACTGGAAGGATCAGCCCTTTTGATTCATGAGATATGCTTTAACCGCATTTACGTAAGGATACATCACAACATCTTCTTTAAAAATAGGCACAATTTGGCGAATGGCGTCATAAGTGGCTCGTGTTTTTGAAGAAACTGCATCTTTCACCTCCAAATATTCAATAGCTTGTATAATAGTAATAAACTCAATGGCTAATACTTCGAACGTGTTTTCAATTACTTTTTTGGTAATCAGCGCAGCATTAGTACCCATGCTCACGATATCCTGATTGTCATTATTATTAGGGATGCTGTGCACATACATAGGGTTGGACAGCATTTGGTTTTCAGCCGTGGTGGAGGTAGCGGTAAATTGCACGCCCTGCATCCCAAAGTTTAAACCGAGTTTCCCCAAATTAACAAAAGGAGGTAAAATAGTGTTCAGACTAGGATTGAGCAAATAATTTAACTGGCGCTCGGCCAGCATAGACGTCTTGGTGACCACCAATTTTAATTTGTCCATTTCCAGAGACACATAATCGCCGTGAAAATTGCCGCCGTGATAGACATTCTGATTCTTGACATCTACAATCGGATTGTCGTTAGCCGAATTGGCCTCTTCGATTAGAATCGTCTCCACCCGATTGAGCGTATCCAAAACAGGTCCTAATATTTGCGGAACACAACGCAAGGAGTAATACTCTTGGACTTTATCTTCAAACACAGAAACATCTTGAACGGCATTATACAAATGGTGTTCGCGTTTTTTTATTAAGTTACTATCTTTTAGATGGGCGCGCATCAATTCTGCGATGTCGCGTTGACCTTTATGTTTTTTGGTTTGATTGAGTTCAAAAGAAAGGTGATCGTCATAAGCTTTCACAATTTCATTAATGGCTGATGATGCGGTGATGGTCCAATTTAAAAGCTGACGTGCGTAAATGGTGTTAATAATCCCGACGCCCGTCATCACTGAAGTGCCGTTCATCAGGGCCAGACCTTCACGCAGATGAATAGAAATAGGTTGTAGATCTTCTCTTTTGAAAACCTTCTCAGTTGGGTGTTTTTCACCGTTATAGATGACTTCGCCTTCGCCAATCATAACCAGGGCTAAATGCGCCAATTGCACCAAGTCGCCACTCGCGCCCACACCGCCATGTTCATAAATGACAGGCGTTATGTCTTTATTGATCAATTGCACCATCAATTCAACTACCGACTTATGCACGCCAGAATTCCCCAAACATAGGGTGTTCAGTCGTGCCAACATGGCTGCTTTAACATAAAGCGGAGGAATTGGGTTCCCCGTTCCGGAAGCATGGCTCCTAATTAAATTGTATTGGAGTTGCTGGCGTTCTGAATCTTCAATTTTATATTGCGCCATCGGCCCAAAACCGGTATTGACACCGTAAATGATTTTGTTTTCTGAAAAGGTTTTTAAGAATTCGAAGCTTTTTTCAACCGTTTCAAGAACATTGTTGTCAATTTGGATGGACTGCCTATCAAATAAAACATGTTTGAAGTCATCAATTCCAAGGGTTCCGTTAAGTGTGACCATTTAGAGCGTATTCACAAAGTTTTTTAAATCTTATAATAACCAGAAGTAAAGTGGTTATTTTTGTGCTACAAATGTAAAATAATAAATCATTTAAATCCATTAGCAGTATGAAGGATGTTCAGGTAGATGTTTTGATTATTGGTGCAGGGCCTTCTGGTTGCGTTGCAGCAGCGTACTTGCACAAACATCAGGTGAATGTGAAAGTGGTTGAAAAAAGCGTGTTTCCGCGTTTTGTGATTGGAGAAAGTTTGCTGCCGAGATGCATGGATCATTTTGAGGAGGTGGGCTTATTGGACGCCTTGATTGCTCAAAATTTTGAGATCAAAAGTGGGGCACGATTTATAAGAGGGGAAACCATCTGCGAGTTCGATTTTTCAGAAAAATATACTGCAGGCTATGATTGGACATGGCAAGCACCGAGAGCCGACTTCGACTTTACCTTGACAGAAGAATTGAAAAAACAAGGCGTGGATATTGCTTTTAATCAGGAAGTGGTGGGTGTTGAATTTGATGAAGACGGTGCTTCACAAACCACGGTAAAGACTGGAAATGGTGAATATTTTCATATAAAAGCCAAATTTATCATCGACTCTAGCGGGTACGGTCGGGTTCTACCCAGATTATTAAAACTTGATAAACCTTCAGCTATTCCCGAACATTCATCAATATTCAGTCATGTAAAAGAAGAAATCCGTCCCGAAGGAACGGAAGGGACTTTTATAACCTTTGATGTGTTGGATACCGACACGTGGTTTTGGGTCATTCCCTTTAGCAATGGCAATACGAGTATTGGATTTGTAGGTAAAACGGACTTTATCAATAGTTTTGAAGGTACTCCTGAAGAACGCTTAGCTGAAATGCTAAAACAATCCTCCTATTATTATGAACGCTTTAAAAATGTCGATTTTCTATTTGAACCTAAAATTATACAGAACTATTCTAAATCGGTCACCCAACTTTATGGAAAAGGCTATGCCTTGACCGGAAACAGTGCTGAATTTTTAGATCCCGTATTTTCTTCAGGCGTTACCTTTGCGACGGAATCTGGCTTAAAAGCAGCAAAATTAATTACTAAAGAATTGAACAATGAACCCGTCAATTGGGAACAAGACTATGCTGAGTATATGAAAAAAGGGGTGTCCGTATTTGCCTCTTACGTTAAGGAATGGTATACGGGAAACTTACAAACCATCTTTTTTGAGGGTGTGGACAACAAAGAGATCAAACGTCAGATTTGTGCGGTACTGGCGGGGTATGTATGGGATGAGTCGAATCCTTTCGTGAAAAATCACCATCGATTGATAAAAACTGTGGCCGATGTGATTCGTTTAGAAAAGCGATCTATCTCAAATTAGGACTTTCTGAATTCTATTGATTTTAATTAATGTCAAGTTACTCTTTCCTTCTTTTAGCGGTGAGTTGAGATCTTTAGCTCGAATTTCAAAATCTAATACCCTAAGCCATTATAATTTTAGCTATTCTTAAAAATTAAGTTACAGTGACGGAGCGAAAGTGAAAAACCCATATATTTGATATCAAATTGAACAAAACCTTAAGACTGTAAATTTGCAATGTTTGAGTGATCTACTTCAAATGTTCAACTTTAGCATCAATTTTAATGTCGCACTTTATTTCATATATTTACGGACTAATGACTGTACAAAATAAGAAAGTTAAGACCACAATTTTAGCTGTGTTAATGACAGCGGTACATGCTTTTGCTCAAATTCAAGCGCCACCACAACCTGAGGCCAAAGGATCCCCATCTCCACCTATAGGTCTTCCGATCGATAACGAAGTCATCCTATTATTTATTGTGGCCATGATTTACGGTGTATATAAAATCGTAAGACGATCTAAAAAGGCAGCCTAACCCTTACAATTTTAATTCATAAAGTCTTTTAATATATTTCCCCAACACATCAAATTCCAAATTCACCACAGTATTTTCCTTAAAAGACTTAAAAGTAGTATGTTCATAAGTGTACGGGATAATGGCGACGCTAAATTCATTTTTCTTACTATTAACCACGGTTAAGCTAACCCCATTTACGGTAATTGAGCCTTTTTCAATGGTCATGTTAGATAAAGTAGGATCATATTCAAACGTAAACAACCAACTTCCGTTTTGAAGCTCCACTGATTTACAAATGGCAGTTTGGTCGACGTGTCCCTGTACAATATGCCCATCCAACCGGTCTCCAAGTTTCATGGCGCGTTCCAAATTGACGTTGTCATTCACCTTTAAATCTCCCAAATTAGTTTTTAGCAAGGTTTCTCTGATCGCCGTCACGGTATATTCGAGGTTGTCTAAAGAAGTTACGGTTAAACATACCCCGTTATGGGCCACACTTTGGTCAATTTTCAATTCAGGGGTGAGGTTGCTTTTTACGGAGAGGTGAAGGTTGTCCTGATCTTGTTCTAAATTAGTGATGACTCCTAAATCTTCAATGATTCCAGTAAACATATTGTCGAATAATTAGTTAAATTTGCATTTGTGCTATGGGTTACAAAGATAGGACATAAATGATTATTAGCGAATAAAGTGCGTTTTCATAAGCACATTATCTAAAACACCCATAGTCAAAGTTTAATATAAAATAGGATGAAAAAAGACGAACAAATTAAAGTAGGAATTTCCATAGGGGATTTAAATGGTATCGGATCAGAAATTATCTTGAAAACCTTTGAAGATTCTAGAATGCTTGAATTTTGTACGCCGATTATTTTTGCTTCTATCAAAACGATGTCCTTCTTTAAGAAGCATTTTGAGAGTGCCATTAATTTTCACGGGATTAATGATTTGACCCAAGTTATTGAAGGAAAAGTCAATGTGTTAAATGTTTGGAAAGAAAATATCAGCATCGCTTTTGGAGAAGAAGATTTGAAAGCCGGTGAATATGCCATAAAATCTTTAGAGAAAGCGACTGAAGCTTTGAAGAACGATGAAATTGATGTACTCGTAACCGCACCCATTAACAAACTGACCATACAGTCAGACCAATTTAAATTTCCAGGACACACCAATTATCTTGCTAAAGAACTTGGTGGCAATAGCCTCATGTTTATGGTAACTGAGAAGCTAAAGGTAGGTTTGCTGACGGATCATGTTCCTGTTAAAGACGTCCCTAGCCACATCACGGCTAAACTTATAGAGGAAAAAGTACAAACAGTTTATGATTCGTTAATCAAGGATTTCAGGATCAACGGACCAAAAATTGCAGTTATGGGAATCAACCCGCATGCTGGCGATAACGGTGTTATTGGCGATGAAGATGAAAAGATTGTAAAGCCGACACTACTAAAACTTAGAGATAAAGGAAAATTGGTTTATGGTCCGTATTCCGCGGACAGTTTTTTCGGGTCTAAAAATTATCAAAATTTTGACGCCATTATAGCCTCTTATCACGATCAAGGCTTGATTCCATTTAAAACCATCACTTTTGGCGAAGGAGTAAATTACACTGCCGGACTAAATAAAGTCAGGACTTCTCCTGACCATGGTACTGCTTTTGAAATAGCAGGTAAAGGTACCGCGGACGAAACCTCATTTAAGGAAGCTGTTTTTACTGCCATTCAGATTTTTAATAACAGAAAGGAATATAAAAAACTTTCTAAGAATCCTTTAAGGAAAGCACCAAAAAAGATATAAACATTTTTTGTTAATAGCTTCTTTTTAATACAAAAATATTTTCTATATTTGCAGCCTCAAAATGAACGCGATCATGAAGCCCTTGAAAGAGTACGATATACAGTTTGTAGGTCTAAAGTTAGGAAAGCACCATTTTGATTATCAAATTGATAAAAAGTTCTTTGAGCATTTTGAGTATGATGATTTTAATGATGTTGATGTAAAAGTAGATTTGCTTTTTGAAAAGAAAAACACACTTTTAGAACTGCATTTTGAAGTCGCCGGCACTGTAAACATCAATTGTGACACTAGTAATGAGCCTTATGATCAGGAGATTGAAGGTGAATTTGACTTAGTGGTCAAGTTTGGAGATGAATATAATGATGAAAACGAAGACATCTTAATCGTACCTCATGGAGAGTATGAAATTAATGTCGCTCAAAACATCTATGAGTTGATCATCTTATCAATGCCCATAAAACGAATTCATCCAGGAATAGAAGATGGAACGTTGGAGTCAGAAGTACTTAAAAAATTAGAAGAGTTGAGCCCTAAAGGCTTGGAAGATAAAGAACAAACAGAGGACATTGACCCTCGTTGGAATACATTAAAAAAACTATTAACGGATAAATAACAATATAAAATGGCACATCCTAAAAGAAAGATTTCTAGAACTAGAAGAGATAAAAGAAGAACACATTACAAAGCGGTTGTTCCTACAATTGCAACGTGTCCTACTACAGGAGAAGCACACTTATTCCACAGAGCTCATTGGCATGAAGGAAAACTTTACTACAGAGGACAAGTGCTTATTGATAACTCTGAAAAAGAGGAAAATTTAGCATAATTATTATGCATGCATACTAAAAAACGCTCAATCTTGAGCGTTTTTTTATGTTTAATTTTTGAAAGTCTTAAATTCAACTTAATTTGCGTCATATTCGACCAAGTTTTAGTAAATTCATTTATTATATACTGCTTTTGGCTAATTTCAGTCAAATTTTAGGTCATTCTAATAGAAAATGATGAGTAAAATCACTGCTGCAATTACTGCCATAGGCGGATATGTACCCGATTATGTATTGACAAACCAAATTTTGGAAACTTTAGTCGATACCAATGATGAATGGATTGTCACCAGGACAGGTATAAAGGAACGAAGAATCCTTAAAGATGATGGCAAAGGCACTTCATATTTAGCCATCAAAGCCGCTCAAGATCTGATACAAAAAAAAGGTTTAGATCCTTCTGAAATAGATTTGGTTATCGTTGCAACTGCAACGCCGGACATGAAAGCTGCTGCTACAGCGGCTTATACAGCCACGCAAATAGGTGCGGTAAATGCTTTTTCATTTGATTTAGAAGCCGCATGTTCCAGTTTCTTATACGGAATGTCCGTTGCTGCGCGATACATTGAATCAGGAAAATATAAAAAAGTACTTTTAATAGGTGCCGATAAAAATTCGTCCATGATCGATTATAAGGACAGGGCGACCTGTATTATATTTGGAGATGGTGCAGGGGCTGCATTATTTGAGCCTAATTTGGAGGGCTTCGGACTTCAGGACGAAATACTAAAAAGTGATGGTAGCGGAAGAGATTTTTTACGCGCTACGCACGGTGGTTCGTCCTATCCTCTAACTCCAGAGGATGTTGCAGAGGGCAAACATTTTCTATATCAGGAAGGAAAGATGGTATTTAAGAATGCTGTTTTCAATATGGCGGATGTTACTGAAAAGATTTTAGAGAGGAATAATTTGGTCAATAATGACATTTCTTGGCTCGTGGCACACCAAGCCAACAAGCGCATTATTGACGCTACCGCAAGCAGAATTAATCTTGATGAGAGCAAGGTTATGGTGAATATCCATAAATATGGGAATACAACTTCAGCCACACTACCGTTATTATTATTTGATTACGAGCAACAACTTAAAAAGGGAGACAAACTAGTGTTTGCTGCTTTCGGAGGGGGTTTCACTTGGGGTTCAGTTTACCTTACATGGGCATATAATTCATAGACTAACTAACTTTAAAATATTTAAATTCAATAATTATGGATATAAAAGAAATTCAAAACTTAATCAAGTTTGTGGCCAAATCTGGGGCAAGCGAGGTTAAATTGGAGATGGACGATATCAAGATTACCATTAAAACAGGTAGTGATGATAAAGGGGAGTCCACAACTTATGTGCAACAAATACCAATGGGGCAAGCTCCCGTTGCACAAGCTCCTACACCTGTAGCTGCACCAATAGTAGCTCCTGCGCCCGCAGCAGACGAAAATTCAAAATATATTACTATTAAATCGCCAATTATCGGAACGTTCTACCGTAAACCATCTCCAGACAAACCTATGTTTGTTGAAGTAGGGACAACGATAAAAGAAGGTGACGTTTTATGTGTTATTGAAGCAATGAAATTATTTAACGAAATTGAATCTGAAGTGTCAGGTAAAATCGTGAAAATTTTAGTTGATGATTCTTCACCTGTAGAATTTGATCAACCCTTGTTTTTAGTAGATCCGTCATAGGCCATTTGAAATTCCAATAATCAATTCCAATAGGAATCGTATTCTTGGAATTTGTGTTTTAAATAGTGAAAATTTGAAGAATCTATGTTTAAAAAAATATTAATCGCCAATAGAGGTGAAATAGCATTGCGTGTTATTAGAACCTGTAAGGAAATGGGCATAAAAACAGTAGCGGTTTACTCCACTGCTGATGCAGAAAGTCTGCATGTTAAGTTTGCTGATGAGGCCGTATGTATAGGACCTCCCGCAAGTAGTGAGTCTTATCTGAAAATGTCAAATATAATTGCAGCGGCAGAAATCACCAATGCTGACGCCATTCATCCTGGTTACGGATTTTTGTCTGAAAATGCTAAATTTTCAAAGATATGCGAAGAGCACAATATTAAATTTATTGGTGCCTCTCCAGAAATGATTGAAAGAATGGGCGACAAGGCATCGGCTAAAGCCACCATGAAGGAAGCTGGAGTGCCTTGTGTTCCAGGAAGTGAAGGGATCTTAAAATCTTTTGAGCAAACCGAAACCTTAGCCGCAGAAATGGGATACCCTGTAATGTTGAAAGCTACTGCTGGTGGAGGAGGTAAAGGGATGCGTGCCGTATGGAAAGCAGAAAATCTTAAGGCCGCATGGGATTCTGCACGTCAGGAAGCTAAAGCAGCCTTTGGTAACGATGGGATGTATCTTGAAAAACTGATTGAAGAACCACGTCATATTGAAATTCAAATTGTTGGCGATTCCCGCGGAAAAGCGTGCCATTTATCTGAACGTGACTGCTCTATTCAGCGACGTCATCAAAAATTGACAGAAGAAACACCATCGCCATTTATGACCGATGAACTTCGTAATGAAATGGGATTAGCAGCCGTAAGAGCCGCAGAATACATTAAATACGAAGGGGCAGGAACAATAGAATTTTTGGTGGACAAACACCGTAACTTCTATTTTATGGAGATGAATACGCGTATTCAGGTAGAGCACCCCATTACGGAGCAGGTCATAGATTTTGACTTGATCAGAGAGCAAATCATGGTTGCGGCTGGGATTCCAATTTCTGGAAAAAACTATACGCCAAAATTACATTCTATAGAATGTCGCATCAATGCGGAAGATCCGTATAATGATTTCAGACCTTCACCAGGAAAAATAACCACGCTTCATGCACCGGGAGGTCATGGTGTACGCTTGGACACTCATGTCTATTCAGGGTATACCATTCCGCCTAATTACGATTCAATGATTGCCAAGTTGATTACCACAGCGCAAACACGTGAAGAAGCTATCAATAAGATGAAACGCGCTTTGGATGAATTCGTGATAGAAGGCATTAAAACGACGATTCCGTTCCATAGACAATTGATGGACCATCCTGATTATTTAGCCGGTAATTATACCACCAAATTCATGGAGGGCTTTAAAATGGATGCACCAATTGAAGATTAATACGACAAACTCCGAAAGCAATTTCGGAGTTTTTTTATGGGTTATCGCAATGGCGTGGTATGATCTTCGATGATGCCAATAGCGTATTAGAATTTAGATCTAGCCCATTAATAATTGGTATTTTTATACCCATAAATTCTGCAATATGAACCTGTCCTATTGGGAACAAAAAAGTTACCTCTCTAACATTGATTATACCATTGTAGGTAGTGGCATCGTCGGCCTCAATTGCGCGTTGCAGTTGAGAAGACGGTTTCCAAAAGCGAATATTATTATTTTAGAAAAGGGAGTTCTGCCTCAGGGCGCCAGTACAAAAAATGCAGGATTTGCCTGTTTTGGAAGTCTCAGCGAAATTCTGGATGATCTGAAATCGCATGCTGAGGAAGAGGTGGTGTCCTTAATCCAAAAACGGCGTAGTGGTTTAGAACTGCTAAGACAGAACTTATCCGATTCCGCTATAGGCTATAAGCAGTACGGTGGCTATGAATTGTTTGGTCGTAATGACGTAGAGGGTTTTCATCACTGCATATCCCAAATGGGAAAGGTCAATTCCTTACTAAAACCGTATTTTAAGGGAGATGTATTTGAAGTAAAGGACAATCCATTCCACTTTAAAAATATACAACATCACTTGAGTTTTACGCCTTTTGAAGGTCAACTAGATACGGGAAAAATGATGCGTTCGCTTACGGATTTGGTGCTGCGTAAAGGTGTTTTAATTTTGAATTCAGTCGCTGTCGAGAGTTTTGAAGAGTGGAATGATAGTGTGCATATTAAAACCAATCACTTCGAATTTACCTCTAAACGAATGCTCATCTGTACCAATGGTTTTGCTTCAAAACTTATTGATGTGGAAGTGAAACCAGCCAGAGCGCAAGTGTTGATCACAAAACCGATTAGAAATTTAAAAATAAAAGGAACCTTTCATCTCGATGAAGGGTACTATTATTTTCGTAATATTGACAACCGAATTTTATTGGGTGGTGGCCGTAATCTCGACTTTAAAACTGAGGAAACTACAGAAATGGGAGAAACGGAACTGATCCAAAATAAATTGAAATTCCTATTAAAATCGACTATTTTACCTCAGACGCCTTTTACAATTGACCATAGTTGGAGTGGGATCATGGGTGTGGGAAGTACCAAGACACCTATTGTTAAACAGTTAAGTTCTCAAGTGTTTTGCGGCGTTCGTTTGGGAGGCATGGGCATTGCTATTGGGAGTCATGTGGGAAAAGAATTAGCGGATCTAGTAAATTGATATAGCATTTACTTTAGTTGTTTTTTATAAAATTTACACTTAGAATTATTGCGTAAAT
>Ga0114916_1000265_pt1 | contig 37712 bp, 24 predicted proteins | sample MalvirAntarct_66_FD_83501 | JGI IMG/M metagenome (GOLD analysis project Ga0114916, IMG submission 83501) | Marine viral communities from the Global Malaspina Expedition - Malaspina viral metaG Antarct_66 | ecosystem: Environmental > Aquatic > Marine > Oceanic | place: West Anvers Island... | reverse complement strand
CTTTAGTTCTTCCAAAGTTTTCATGACAACCTCTCCAAAACCATCGGTTAGGCGTTCTAAAGTGTGATCATGAAAGACAACCAGCTCGCCAGTTTGGCACAAATGCACATCAATCTCAATACCATCGACACCTAAATCTAAAGCTTTTTGGATAGATTCCAGGGTGTTTTCTGCAACATGACCTTTAGCGCCTCTATGTCCTATCTTAAGCATGCTATCAAATTTATTATAGATTTAAATCCATTAGTGTTCGGTAAAAATATATATTATTTAACAAACTCCTTTAAATCAACAGACATTAGAAGATTTCGAAATGACTCCTAACTCTTTACAATCTCTTTCTATTAAGAGTGATTGGATGATTTGATTTTAAATAATCTTTGTTTATCAGTGGGTTGCAAGCAAGGCTTTATTCTGGTCCCGATAGCTACCAGGTCTAACAACGCAGCAATCTTGATGCTTTATCGAATACCATTGATTAGACTCAGTAAGATCAAAAAAAGTTAAATAAATTTTAGCTTTTTGGACGCATCAAACCTTCTTGAGCGACTGACGCAATCAGCACGCCGTCTCTGGTGAAAATATTTCCGGTTGCTAATCCACGGGCGCTGGATGCATTTGGTGTTTCCATAGCATACAACATCCAATCATCAAAATCAAAATCTCTAAAATACCACATGGAATGGTCCAAACTTGCCGTTTGGGTATTTCCCCAATGTGCTTTACTGGCATGACGGTTCATGGCCGTCCCCAAAATATTATAGTCGGAAACGTAGGTCAAAATTTGTTGTTTCATGCCAAGATCCAATGTTGAGGCATCGCCATTCAGTTTAAACCACACGTTGGTAGTGGCGGGCAAATCTTCCGTATTTAAAGGATTTACAATTTGAACTGGCTTAAACTCAACCGGACGTTCTACTTCTAAAAAGCCTTTCATCTTTTTAGGTATCATGTCTCCAAACTGCTCTAAGATCTCCGTCCAGCTCATCAATTCTTCAGGTTGCTTCACATGCGCGTCCATACTAATTTGATGGTTGTGACCTTCCTCTTGATTCTGAAACGATGCAGATAAAATAAAGATGGTCACGCCGTTCTGTTCGGCCGTAACCCGTCGCACAGAAAAACTCCCGCCGTCTCTAGTGATATTAACCGTATAAATTATAGGCCGCTCCAAGTCTCCTGCTTCCAAAAAATAAGAATGCATGGAGTGTAAAACGCGCTTATTGGTAATGGTCCTTAAAGCAGCATTAAGAGCTTGCGCCAATACTTGTCCTCCAAAAACATTAGGGCTTCCTACCGTTTTACTATACCCTTCAAATTGGGTTGGGTTGATCTCTTTTAAAGCGATAAGCTTAATTAAATCGGTAACATCAGTCATTTCTTAAGTAGTTTTAAGCTTTTTAAAGGTATTAATTGTGTGGAACATCTACATATGAAGTTCGTATTAAATGGCAAAATCAGATATTAAATGGCAAAATCAGAATCGTTAAGCGTTTTTAAGCGTTGCATCTGCAGTTTAATTACTCCTAAATCCGTTTCATTGGTCTGATTAGCGATCGCGTCTTGATATAAGGTGCCAATCTCCTTGACGATTATTTTTCTGTACTGCTGATCAAAAGCTTCTGCATGTCCCAATAAATATTCTAGCATCATAAACAAGCGCTGCACTACAATAATGTCATGCTTGCAATAGGTTCGCATTGCAGCCATCACATTATACATTAACTGTTCAAAACTGACCGTTTTGATACTGATAAAAGGTTGATCATCCTCAAACAGAAAACTCGTATCGCGTTTTTTCATGCGCAGTACAAATAACTCCGTCATATAATCGATGGCATTAATGGCCGTACCGGGATCATTGATTCCTGGCGACATAGCCTTTAAGGCAATTTCAGTGATTTGCTTAAATGCCAAGACATAGTTTTCCTCGACCAGTTCGTTTTTCGAAAAGTTAAAAGCCCCTAAAGCATGATCAATAGCATCCTCATCCAATTCAGCACCTGAGTATCTGAACAACGGCAGGCTTTTTAACAGATAGGTTCCCTTAATTTGAGCAATCTCAATTTTAATACCGTGTTCTTTGGCAAACGTAGCGAGCGAATTTAAACTGACATCTTGAAAATATCCCGATTTATTTGACAGGACCTCATTCCAATTGGAGGTATCTGAAAACTGGGTTTCTATCGATTTCTCATTTTCGATCAGTCTGCTCAACCGCTCGTAGGCAGAATCATAAATTTTATCCATAATAGTGCCCACTTGAATCTGTTGGGAAATGGAATGGATAAAATAGATAAAAGCTCCTAAACACACCGTCATAAAAATAATGGCCAATAACACCGAAAATCCGGGTAGTTGGTATTTATCGCCAGTAGGCGTAATAGAGACCAAAGTGAAAATACAGTATAATAAAGTGGAGTTATAGATTCCTAAGATGATTTGATGTCTACGGTTAGAAATCAACCCAGGTAGCAAGCGTGGCGAAAAATTACTAGAAGCTTGATTAAGCAAAATCATGACCAAGGAAAAGCTGAATACCATAATGGATATCAAGCCTCCGATAAATGTGGTCAATAAACTTCTGGCCGTTTCCGTATTATTAATGACTAAAAGTGGTGCGTTTTCAATCAGATACTTTGAAACGCCCCAACTTTCTAAGTAATACATAAAGAAAGCAAACGCCAACCCAGATAAACTTATGAGCGACGGATAGAAAGCAATATTGCCCTCTAGCTTGATAATATTTTCAATAATGTGATAAAATCGTTTCTTCATATCATGGTCTAGGTCTCTGTAAAGATACAATTAGAAATTAAAGCCTAGGCCAAATGTAAATCGAGAGCCATCGTCACCAGTAAAAAGGTTGAATATTCCGGAAAGCGATTTAGCCGCTGTTATTCTCAAACCACCTCCATAATCATTATGCCATTTTTCAGAACCGTCACCTTTATGCCAAACGCGTCCTACATCGCCCCCACCAAAAATAGTGACTTGCAATGGCAATAATCGGGTTTTGATAGATGGGAAACTATAGCGTAAATCGGCACTACCCACCAAGGAATTTCTACCGGTAAATCGCTCTGATCGATAGCCTCTCAAACCATTGTCACCTCCAATATTTGCCGCCTGATAGAATTTATAATTATTCCCGAAACGGAATTGTGAGCGCACATCCGTTTTAAGCACCAAGGTTTTGTCTTTAGTTAGTGCATTGTAAAATCCGACATCAGAATTGATATATCCATACACTTCTCCAGCATCTTGTAGATTGGTTCTCGCACCCAAATCCAGGTGAAAAGTCATCCCTTTTGTTGGATTCAATTTATTGTCTGCACTTAAATAATCATATTCCGCTTCTAAAGCTCCAAAATAATGACGCTCATAAAATTGATCCTCACTTTTTGGACGATAAGTGGTGATAAAGCGATCCGGTGAGGCATCCAACTGAATGCCTTCAAAGATTGTTCTCAAACCATAATTACTACCAAACGCTGAATGTTTTAAGATTTCAACGTGTCCGCTGTAAATACTTTTCTTAACCCGATTATAATCAAATGCGTTGGCATCATAAGGAGTTTCATTTCCAAAACCAAAAAAGTTATCGGTGTAAGACGCGTTGGTATAAGTACTTCCAACACTTAAATTCCAGTCATAAAAGAAATTAGCAAATTCCCCGTGATAATCCAGTCTAAATCCGCCCGTTTCAAACGCGTATTTAACATTGAACGAATGTTGTTGTGAAAATGGATTGCGCTGAAACCCGTTAACCGTATAAGTTACTGAACCGCCTAACAATACACCATCGTCAGGATTATAACTTAAACCAGGCGTGAGCGCCGTGCCTTTGGTCCTGTTTTTTTCAAAATCAAAAAGGTTTAATTTATATACATCAGTGAATTTTATGGTTGCTCCATTTTTGGCCAATACTGTATTTTCTTTTGATTTGTGGTCATATACCTTAATACGGCGGCCTTCTTTGATATCATAAATGTCATTACCCTGCCCACCTATTATTCTTGTAAAAATCAAATTACTTCCTTTGCCATCAACTATAAATTGATCATCATCATTTAAGCCGTAAATCCAGAGTTCCTTAGTGATATTACTATCAAACGTTTGGTCAATAAACGGTTCACTAATGCCACCATCTTTCAATCGGGATACTTTAACTTGGGTGAGATTTTTACCTAAACGGGTAATTTCAAAATAATCATCTTTATCTGTTCCGCTCAGCACGACCAATTCGTTTAAATAATTATAATAGCGGTTAGCAATGTCTTGCATATTGCTGCGGCGGCCTTTCAATTTCACCTTAATATCTTCAATAATGCTATCCTGAACTTCAATAGGCACATTGTTAAATGCGCTTTCAATAACCTCATCCGTAATATGTTCTTCTAAAAATTTGGCCTGCTCAATCCAAGCTTCCCTAGTGCATTGTTGTAAAATAACCCGATCTAGTTTAACTCCTGCGCTGTTCATCCACTTCACATCCTTAAGCTTCTCATCATAAACCTGTAACTGTCTGGACGATCCTGAAATGACTCTGACAAAATCCAACAAGGACCCATCAAAATTAGAAAATACCTGGTCACGATCCCTAGGGATGGGCTTATACAATTTATCGCCATTTTCTTGATTAAATTGTGCCCAGCGCCATTGGTCTTGGTGCCTGTCCCAATCGCCAATCAGCATATCAAATAAGCGCGCCCTGATGTAAGCGTTTTCATCAATTTTATATTTTTCATCCTTGCGGACTTTTTCAATAATATCATAAGTGCTTTCAATATCATCAGCATATCCAAAATTGCGTTCGTCCGTATAATTCTCTTCTGGACGCTCTTCTATCATATATAATTGACCTCCATAACCCGCGTTAAACTCCTCCAAATATTTATGCTTAGGGATGTAATAAATTCTAGGATTGGTGTGGTAAATTTTCGCCGCATCAGATAAATCAGGAATAGCCATAAAAGCATAGGGATGCGCAGCAGTATAAAAATCTAAAATAAGACTTTCAATTTCCGTTTGTTCATAGGCATCAGCAACATAGGAATTTTTAAAGAGCACTTTTTCTAAATATTGGGTAGGACTTTTACGCAAAGCCCGCATGTTTAGTTCTCTCCCGTCTTTAGTTTTAAGTCGCAACGATTTTGTTTGATGCCCTCCTCCTGCTCTGACCACTTCCAATCCGCCATACAGCGTATCTAAGGTAGCTACCGGAACTTTGATGGGTTTGCTATATACACTGCGATAACGGTCTCCCAATAGCATTTTATAGACTGACGACTTATCGGTTTCTTCATCAGAATAGATGGAAACCTCAACCTCTTTCGGAAATGTGTCCGGTAAAATGGAGTAATCGTAAGGTTTGGTTGGTGGATATATTTCCTTTTGAAACAGTAAATGTGGGGTGTTATTTTCTGAACCAAAAGCCTGTACCCAACTGCTGCCATCCTTAAAAACAGTCATCACCGCAAACCCTTGAAGGCCGTAGGCAAATACGCCGTGCGCCTTAAGGTTTACTTGCCCTGTTTTAGAACCTGAGCCAGAAACGATCTGCTTGATATTTCCATTGTCAATATATTGTACAGTATGTTCATGCCCAGACACAAAAACAATATTGCCATTTTCAGTTGCTAAGTTTTCCAACCGATCCATTAAATTGTTATAAAGCTCATTATACCTGTCCTGAATAGACACGCCCCCTTGCGACCTGATTTGAGTAACCAAAGAAGCCAATCCTGGCATAGGAATGCGTTTTTGCATCGGATATAAATGTTTTTCTAAGGCAAACTGCCCCCCGTGGGTACTGTTGGTGTACATGGGATGGTGCATGGCAAAAACAATGGTTTTACCTTGGGCTTTTTTAATTTCGCCCTCCAATTCGAGCATCAGACGCTCTCTGGTTTTAATGACACAACCTTCATTAATGGTCGGGTGCCGGTCCCAATTTTCAAGATACCATTGAGTGTCTACGATAATTAATTGAATGGTTTCGCTAACATCTATACTTTTAAGCGGGCACCCATCTTCAGGAAAAAAACTGTTTTCATCAAGTGCCTCTTTAATATATTGCTCTTGCAAGCGCACCCCCGTAACGCCTCCAGAATACCATTCATGATTTCCAGGTATAAAAATGGTCTGCCCTTCAAAATTTTCTACAGATTTGACTTGCGCATTGAGCATATTTTCAGCCGATCCTCTGTATTTATGTTCTATTTGTGGAAGTCCTGCGGGGTAGATGTTATCTCCCAAAAACAAGGTGTAATCACCTTTAGTGTCCTTGTCTGCAATGTACTTTTTAAAAGCGGTCAAGCCTTGGGACAGACCATTCATTGGTGACAAACCGGCATCCCCTACCAAATAAAATACTTTGTCCACTTCTTTATCGGGAAACACGTTTTGTTGGTCTGCCCTATCGAGATATTGTGCTTGATAAGAGGCACAGGCATTTAATAACAAAGCAACAAAAAGGAAGATTGAGAGGTTTTTAATCGTATTCATTAACAATTGGTGTTTTTAAAAACTTTAGGGATGTGAACCGTGTTCAATAGCTTGGATTTTATATGAGCTGAAAGTCCACTATTTTAAAATTAAATTTTTTGAAAGAACCGTTCTTATGGAACTATTTACAAATGTATTTTATTATCGCCACAACTCGAACGGTACGATTGTATTATTTAGGTGATGACTTCTGTGTCTATAACAATATCATTTAACAGGGTTTTATGTACCGGGCATTTGGACGCAATCTCGACCAATTTCGCTTTTTGGGTCTCATCCAATTCTCCAACAAATTTGAGTTTCTTTAAAAGGTGATCAAACCGCGTTGGTTTTTCTCGCCCCTGCATTAAATCTTCACTATGTTTTTTAGAATAGGTGATGTACACAAATACCTCCTGTAAATCCCATGTCTTTCGTTCAGCATATAATTTTAAGGTCATGGCGGTACATGCGGCCAATCCTGCACTCAGAAAATCGTAAGGTGAAGGCCCAAAATCATCGCCCCCAAAAGAGACAGGTTCATCGGCAACAAAATTATGATTTTTGGTTTGTATGAAGGTCGTAAAATTATCTTCCTTCAAATTTAAATGGGCAACCAATTGTTGGTCTTCAGCGTCCAAAATTTTATTGTCATGAGTGTCAAAATAGCGCTGCACCCATGTCCCTATCATATTACCAACATAAATACTATCCTTTTCCCTTAACAATAAATGATCGGCATCATTAAGACTGATAAAACTTTTGGGATGAAAGGCATTCACAAATAACTGTTGCGCATTGTCAATTCCCACAGTTTTGTCAAACGGGGCGTGCATGATTAAAATAGGTTTGCGAAGTTGTTTGGTGATTTCAGGCAAATTAGTTTTATCAAAATCTTCTACAAACTCTTGATTGATTTTAAATGGACGTCCACCAATATTTACTTCAACATCGCCTTTTTCAGCAATCTCATCAAATTGGTGCGAAAAATGACGCTTTACGTGCTCTGTAGTTGCTGGAGCTCCAATGGTAGCGACCGCTTTTACAGTATCCAATTGTGATGCGGCGACAATTACTGCTGCGCCACCCAAAGAGTGCCCCACCATAAGGGATGGTGCTTCATAATGTTCGGCCATATAGGCATTGACCGCCAACAAATCCTCCACATTTGCTGAAAAATGACTGTCGGCAAACTCTCCTTCACTTCTTCCCAGCCCCGTAAAATCAAAGCGTACCACCCCAAAACCATGGGTGGTTAATGCCCTACTAATGTTTTTGACTGGCTTTAGAGAACTGCTACAAGTAAAACAATGGGCGAAAATGACGTAATTATGAGGTTTCTGATTGGCAGGAATTTCTAAATACGCTTGCAATTGTAAGCCTTTAGAATTTTTTATATTGAGTTTAGTGCTTTGCATAATACGGTTATTTAAGCTTTTAAATCGTTTTGTGAAGATCAATAACCTCTGAAAATTTTTCGAGAAGTATGTTCAGTTTGGGATTGATATAGGTTTCACAAAACGGTTTCTTAGGATTTTTATAATAGTAATTGGTAATGTCTTCTCTTGAGGGTTCAAAATATTGAAACGGCAAGACCCGTGTGATGAATTTGTAGTTCTGCTCTTTTTGAAAGCCGTCCATAAGTTTCTCTGCTCTTTTCTTCTGAGGAGCGTCAAAAGTGTATATGGCAGAACGGTATTTCCCCCTCATAGAATGGTCAGATTTACTTTTATGGGTTAGCAAATGTATTTCAATCAAAGTGTTTAGCGTAACGCATTTAGCATTAAAATGAACGATAACAGCTTCAGAAAAGCCACTATCAGCATTTGTTGAAGCCACAAAGCCTTGTTCGACCACTGTAACCCCTTTTAGCGATTGAAATACGGCTTCCGTACACCAATGACAGCCGCCACCAAATCCAATTTTTGAGGTTTGCGAGCTCATAACATCTTAAGGTTGAATGTCAACTCCTTTCCAAAAAGCAACATGATTTTTAATGGCTTTCGCTTTCTCAGAAACCTCAGGATAAAACCAAGCGGCATCTTTATTTTGCTTCCCATCAACTTCTACGGTATAATAAGAGGCGACACCTTTCCAGGGACAGGTGCTTTGGGTTTCACTTTTTTTAAAAAAGTCTTTATTAATGCTGCTAGGGGGAAAATAATGATTGTTTTCTACGACTACAGTGGCATCACTTTCTGCTATAATGGTGTTGTTCCAAATGGCTTTCATAATTAGGTTTTTACAAATTAGAGATTAAAATTTCGTAAGGGCAAACTACGCTAGTGGGTAAATTTAATGAAAGGCTCACTAAACCGTTCAAAATGACACGTATACCCATTTGGCTTTTTAACCAAATAATCCTGATGCTCAGGTTCCGCCACCCAAAAGGTGGAATACGGCTCCAAGGTGGTCGCTACTTTGCCATCCCATTTATGAGAGGCATTCACAATACTGATAACATCCTTAGCTTCAGCTTTTTCCTCATTATTTTGATAAAATATGGCCGAACGGTAGCTCGATCCAACATCATTACCTTGACGATCAACGGTGGTAGGATTATGAATCCTGAAAAAATAATCCAAAATTTGCCTAAATGATGTTATTTCAGGATCATAAGTAATTTCAATCCCTTCCGCATGTCCAGGATGGTTACTGTAGGTTGGGTGCTCGTTTTCTCCGCCAATATATCCTACTTCTGTGTCTTTAATTCCTGGACGGACTCTGAATAGATCTTCCATCCCCCAGAAACATCCGCCGGCTATATATGCTTTTTTAAAAGTGCTCATTTTTGTATTTTTCTAAATTAGACTGTAATTAAATTCTATACTTTTGTTGACCTTAATATTGGCTTGTAGATAGTTACGCCTTATGAACTGCAGGACAACATGCTGCATCCTACTTTATCGCGGGCCCATTCCGGTCGTTTTGCAAACCATCGCTCATACTGAGGCTGTTCATCATACGGTTTTTTTAACATTTGAAACAACTCGTCAATGAGTTTATAATCACCTTTATCTGCAGCATCAATGGCGAGTTGTGCCATATAATTGCGCAATACGTATTTAGGATTGAAGGTGTTCATGTGAATTGCCCGTTCTGAATTTGAAACAGATTCCGTTAATAAGCGTTCTGCATAGCGTTCAAACCAAGCATTCCATTGGGCTCTGATATTGTCAGAAACTTGGGTTGGTACATAAAACGCATCCGTAACCAGTAGCATCCCTTCAGAAGGTTGATCTGGTTTAAAACCGCTCAATTTTCTAAAAAAAATGGTCATGTCCGTTTCGGTCAATTGCAATGCATCTTCCAAAGCTTGAATCAGCGTTACATCAGACGCATTATCTGATTGTAACCCCAACTTGCCTCGCATCATCGCTAAGGATTGTGTTTCAAAATTAGTGGTATAAGTTTCCAATATGGTTTCCATTGCTTTAGCATCCTCAATTAATGGGTACAAGGCATTGGCGAGTTGGTATAAATTCCAAAGTCCAATATTGGGTTGGTTGCCATAGCGGTAACGCTTATGTTGATTATCTGTGGTATTTGGGGTCCATCCGTATTCAAAACCTTCGAGCCAGCCATATGGTCCATAATCTATAGTCAGCCCAAGAATGGACATATTATCCGTATTCATCACGCCGTGTACAAAGCCAACGCGTTGCCAATGGATAATCATGTCGAGTGTGCGCGCGCAAACTTCGGCAAAAAATTGGGTGTAAGTTTCTTTGGAAGGCGCTCCTAAATGTGGGAAATGTTCTCTTATGGTAAAATCGACCAAGATTTTTAAGTTTTTATGATCCTGACGTGCTGCAAAAATTTCATAACTGCCAAACCGTAAAAAACTGGGTGATACCCGACTCACAATGGCCCCTTTTTCGTATTCCGGATTTCCGTTATACATGACATCCCGCAGCACCTGATCGCCCGTCAAGGCCAACGATAATGCTCTGGTGGTTGGTACTCCTAAATGGTACATGGCTTCACTGCACAAATACTCTCTAATGGAAGATCGCAACACGGCCAAACCATCGGCAGAGCGCGAATACGGTGTTTCTCCGGCGCCTTTTAGTTGAACCACCCAATTTTTATCGTCATGGGTTACCTCAAATAAATTAATCGCCCGGCCGTCTCCCAACTGTCCCGCCCAATTTCCAAATTGATGTCCCGCGTAACACATGGCATAAGGTGTCGTAGTCTCTAAAACCTTATTTCCGGTAACGACTTCTAAAAATTCTTGAGTAGCTGCCTCCTCTTGAGTCAATCCTAAAGCATGAAGCATGTCCTCAGAAACATGCACCAATTCAGGATTTGACGTTTTTTTTGGGGTAACAAAGGAAAAGCAAGCTTCCGTTACCTGACGCCTTGAGTTTTCAAGATTGGGATCTGAAGGTAATTGTGTGGTGAATTTATTATTTAAGTTTAATTTCATGCGTTATAAATTGACTGTTTAGCCTATGATATCATTCCATTTTTCACTGCCTTTAGCTACTGATTTGATGTAACCACAAACGGCTACGGCCTGATATCCTTCAGCGGTGAGTTTTTCAAAAGTTTTTTCTACAAGAATTTTTCCGATGCCTTGGCCGCGAATATTAAACGGTACTTCACTATACACCAGGTGCATCTTTCCGTCTTGCATCTTGTAGTCTATTTTTGCGGTTTCGCCATCTACTTCCATGGTAAATTGCTGCTTATCCTTATTATGAATCACTTCCATATTTGTATTATTTTTAGTTACACTTTTTATTTTGTCAGCATGCATTTGACGTAATTTTTCCAATTTTGGAGAAATGACCAGGCTACAATAGCGTTCGGTAATATTATTGTTGTAGTAATTTTGATGCTCTTCAACGGCTTCATGAAACTTTTCCGCCGGACTGATTTCAGTCACGATGGGATCGTCGTAATAGGGCGCTATCTCCTCAACAACCAACTCGGCAATGCCTTTTTGCTCTGCGTCATTATAAAAAATAACAGAACGGTATTGTGTACCTACATCGCCTCCTTGTTTATTTAAGGTGGTGGGATCATGACTGGTCATAAAGACAACCAATAAATCTTCATAGGAAATTATTGTCGGGTCAAAGGTCACTTCAACCACTTCAGCATGTCCGGTTAATCCAGAACAGACTTCGCGGTAGGTTGGTGTTCCGGGCACCGTCCCGCCCATATACCCTGACACCACTTTCGTAACGCCTTTAAGTTCATTAAAAACCGCTTCAACACACCAAAAACAGCCGCCGCCAACAATCATGGTCTCCATTGGGATATCTGACATCGCTTGCTCCATAAAACTACACTATTTTTTTGGAAGTATCCATGGTCATCGACTCTGAATTAACGCAATAGCGCAATCCGCTTGGTTCTGGTCCATCAGGGAATACATGCCCTAAATGTCCGTCGCACACATTGCACATTACTTCTACCCGCACCATCCCAAACGTGGTATCCTTTTCATATTTAATTGCATTTTCCTTGATGGGCTGTGTAAAGCTCGGCCAACCTGAGCTGGATTTAAATTTTATGGTCGAATCAAATAAGGGGGTATCACAACACACACAATTGTATTGACCTTCTTCATAAACGCTACAAAGCGCACCGGTTCCTGGAGCTTCCGTGCCTTTGCCGCGAGCAATCTTGAATTGTCCTGGGGTTAATTGCGCACGCCACTCAGCGTCCGTTTTTTCTACTCTTCTATCGGGTTCCGGATTTCCGTTAACGGCAAAATCCATCACATTTTTCCATGTAAGCATAACGTTTTCGTATTTTTCTTAAAGTTAAAAATTATAATAGGTAGTTGGACGGATTTTAACGTTTTGCATTACAAATACTCGCCAATGTGTTCATTTACTTCATTTATTTTTTAGTAATTTGTGTCACCAACTTTACAAGACATTTTATGACTGATATCATCAAAAAAACTGAAGAATTTGTATTCAATCTTTTTAAGGAAGAATTACCTAACACGTTTCTTTATCACAATTTTACACATACAAAGAGGGTGTTAAAAAGCACGAATGAAATCATTCAAAATTCAGATATCAGCACTGAGGATGCGACCATATTACAACTTGCTGCCTTGCTCCACGATACCGGTTATACAAAAATTAGAGATGGCCATGAAGAAGAAAGCGTGCGCATAGCGACTACTTTTTTACAACAACAAGGTGTAGATCAGACGATTGCAGATGCGGTAAATCAATGTATCATGGCGACGAAATTTAAAGATACGCCTCAAAATGAGTTGGCAAAAATTATTAGAGATGCTGATGCCTCACACTTTGGAAAATCCTATTTTAATGAAGCCAGTGAATTTTTAAGAAAAGAACTTGAATTACAGAATGTCCGCACCTATTCTCCATCTGAATGGCTTAAAGAAAACATAGAAGTACTTTCTCAAAAACATCAATTCTACACGGATTATGCTTTAAAAAACTGGCAGGTTCAAAAAGAAGACAACTTAGCGGATTTAATCCAATCCAATAAGAAAGAAAAAAAGAGACGCCAGAAAGAAAAAATGAAGGCGCAATTAAAAGCGAAAGCAAAGGATGCCAGTCCGGAGCGCGCGATTCAATCTTTTTATAGGACGGCACTTCGTAACCATATCAAATTGAGCGATATTGCGGATACCAAAGCAAATATTTTGCTCTCGGTAAATGCCATCATCATTTCGTTGATGCTTTCTACCTTGTTTGCGAAATTTGACAACCCAGCCAATCAATTCTTGATTGTGCCTACCATTATATTAATGCTTTCGAGCATCACTTCAATGATTTTATCCATCGTTGCCACACGTCCTAATATTACCAGTGGCGAGTTTACCAAGGAAGATGTTGAGAATCAAAAAGTTAATTTGACTTTCTTCGGAAATTTCCATAAAATGAAGTTGGAAGATTTTGAATGGGCCATCAACGAACTTTTAAAGGACAAAGACTATGTATATAGTTCACTCACGAAAGATTTATATTTCTTAGGTAAAGTTTTGGATCGAAAATACCGCATCTTGAGAGTTACATATACTGTGTTTATGACGGGAATGATTATCTCAGTCATTGCTTTTGCGGTGTCTTTCAAATTTTCACCAACGGCAAATATTGATGAAGTCTTAAAATCTGAAGAGAAAGCAATGCTAATCCTTCAGCCCGAAGTTTACCATTCTCACGATTATTTCGTTTAGGACTTGACTTCACTCATAAGATCCTCATAAGTGTAGTAGTGTTGGCCAGCTGAATCTTTATCCTTTTGATATAAGATAGGTACACGTATGGCTTTTAGCCCTGTGACTCCTTGCAAATCTTCCAATTCCAAAAGCTCGACTTCCGAGTCGAAGACTTTTTTGAATTGTAAAAACTTGATATAATTAAGGTAGGCTTCTTCATCTTCTTTTTGGGAATAAATAATGGTCAATTTCCCTTTGGTAGTGACGCGTTCATCGGTATCTTTAATCAAGGCTTTGTCTACCCGTTTCTTTACAACTTCATAACGTGCATTGTAGGTGCCATCAACATCAAATTGCTTTTCGTCCATTCTGAAGTGAATGGATAACGGCTGATGGTACACTAAAATCATGGAGGCGACATCAACCGTGGCTGGAAATTCGTGCTGATTTTTGTAAAATTCATTTTCCATTTCTGCCATGACCTGAAGCTGCCATAACCTTAAATTATATAAATACACCTCATTAAAACTTTGGTGTTTGGTGATGGACTCACCGATATACATATTATGCTCAACGCCATCCGTTTTGTAGCGTTCAAAATAATGCGGGTACATGTTTTGGGCATCCACTTGTTTCTGGTCTATAACAAAGGACATTTTTTTATTGATCAACCCAATGGTGTCGTCGTAGTTTTTACGGTAGTAATATATCAGTCCTAATTTCTCGTTAATTTTATTAAAATAATCTTCTACGGCCTTTGCTATAGCACCGTTTTTAGTTTTCATAAATTCAAATAACGGATGGATCTCCTTTTCAAAAAATTTGACGATTTCCTGTTCGGTATCCACTTTAAAATGATCCTCCATTTGTTGAGACAGGGCATCCATTTGATAGTTGAGCTGTTCATAAATTGGCAAGCCTTCCGTTTCGGATACCGTCGCCAAAAGTTTTCTCACCAAGCTTATTTGCAGGGCTAAATCCTTTCGAGTGGCTAAATTTCTAGCATTCGAGGAGCCTTTTACATCAATCTGACCAAATAAGGGATAAACATCTGTAAAAGCAATTTCACCAAAAGAGACATTATGGGCTTCTCTGCGCTTCTTATCCAAAAAAATCCGGGCTTCCTTTTCAAACTTCCATCGTACACTAGGATGGATAGAAGTGCATTCCTGCTGAATAATAGCTTCAATAAGGTTTTCTTCGCCTTCTTTGGCTCGTAATACCGAAGCCACGATGAAAGGCATCACATCAATTAAAATATTGGCATTAATACTGTTCAACTCATGCACGTTGGTCGACACAATTTCTAAAACGCCCAACAGTTCCCCGTGGCTGGCAATAGGTGCTAAAATTGCACTTTTTATACCGTGATCGTGCAAGGTTTTATACTGTGCCTCCCCATTGGAAAGTTGGTAATATTTCTCAACATCAGGGATGGAAAAATAAGCGTTGTCGGTGAGGAGCGCTTTATAGGACGATTCACAAAGTAAGGTTTTACACGACCCGACATCTTGGTCAAAAAGCAAAAAACTTTCAATTCCGTCGCCCGCAACGCGTTCAAATTGCTCCTCAGATTTATTAAAGGCGACAAAACCAACTTTTACATCTTTAAGACTTAACAAGGATTCAAATAAATGTTTAAAATCCTCCGTAAACTTATGCTTCTGATTGTTTGCTGATGACAACAAACTCGATTTGATCTCTGAGATAGATCGATCTTCCGTCACATCAAATATATTATTAATGGTAAAGCCTTTAAAAATATAACTTTGTGGCGGGAATTTCGATTTCCATAGGGCCATATCATCGTAGCTTTCCAACAACAATTCATAGTCGGCAATGGTTATTTCTGGTGCAGTTTCTGTTTTTAGGATATCTACAAAATCTGCATTGTACAAAATTTTGTAAGTCCTTAAAATGCCGTTGGTATCAGGGATTTCATAAAAAAATGAGCGCCTAAAGTTGACATTATACCCATAATAAAACTTCAGAATAATGGCACAAGCCTCTCTATACATATCATCTTGAGGCTGATTGGTAATCTCCAATTCAAAATCATCTCCGGCATTCTCAATAATTGTTTTAAACCTTTCGGAAGCATTAAAAATCAAACTATGAAGCACCACTGAAGCCGTTTTGATCTCGTTTTTAGTAAGTAAGTCATTAAAGGAATCTTCTAAAATAATACTAATTTCCTTCTGATACGTATAGAGCAAATCGGCATTCTCAAAGCCCTCCCGAAGTTCTGGGGCGGCATTTCCCGCTTCCAACACGCGCTTTGCTTTCGCCGCTAAAAATGGGTCCTTGCTTTCCGCGAGCTGCTCATAGTAATTAAGGAGCTTCTCAAAACTTATCTTGATTAATAGTGGCAATTCTTTATGCGCATTAATGTTTGTCATAGGGCATCAATATATTCAAATTTACGATTTTTTAAATAGGGTATAAAAAAGAATCGTGACGATTAAGATCGGCGTCACGATTATAGGTTTTTTTTTAAGAAGAAATCTTTTGGGATTAGGAGCTCTGTGGTTCTCGATACGTTTTCTAGTCTGCCGATACTGCGATAGCGTTTAAAAAACTGCGGTTCTCGATACATTTTAAGGGCTGTCGCTACTGCGACAAACTTAAAAACACTTCGGTTCTCGATATATTTTAAAAGCTGACGCTACTGCGACAGATTTAAAAACACTCGAACTGACAAGGTGGGCTATTTCAATTCTAATAGGACAATGTCATATTCGGAATCGATTTCAACGTGACCGTCAATCACTTTTACCTCTTGCTTAGAATACGCATCATACACTGTTGCACCTTCTTCAAACACAGCCGAAACCTCTATAGTTTTTATTCCTTTTGCCAAGTCCAGACCCACTACCACTAGGTCTTCAAAATCATCTTTTTGATACCTTCTGCTGAAAACATATGGATCAACGCTGATCATTTGATGAATGCCCGCTCCAATAGCAGGGTGATTTCTTCTGAATTGTCCCAACTTTTGCCAATGCTCTAAAACACGTTTTGTGTGAGCTTCAGAAGCGATACTTTCCCAATTCATAAATGACCGCAAGGTCGCGTCTCCAACTGTGCCTTCAATAACCAACGACCTTGCAGTTTCGTCGCCATAATAAAGTTGCGATGTTCCCGGCGCTAATAACAGCTTGGTAGCCGTCTCAAAAGGCTTTTCCCTAGAAGCATCAAATGGCTGACCGTCATCATGAGACGACAGATAGTTCAAAACGCCATAATCCTTTAGCGGATTGTTAAGTGCCTCCGTATACTTTGTAAATAGTTGCTCGTAACTTAATTGGGCAGCATCATACTTAAATTCAAAATTGATCAAACTATGAAACGCCTGATCAAAATAATTAATGGATTGCCCACCCAAATCGTAAGCTTTCCCAGAAGACACGCCGTAACCATACACTTCACCAACCAAATAGAAGGCATTGGCATCTAAAACCGACTCTGTATTCTTGCTTTTCCATTCCGTAAACGCATAATCACATTCGATCTTAAACTCCTGCCAAACGGATGCTTCCGTATGTTTTACGGTATCTACACGATAGCCATCAATACCGAACTCCGTAATATAATCCGTAAGCCATTTCATGATATAAAATCGCGGGGCTCTCGGATGTCCGGTACGCTCAAAAAACGCATCTAATTCGGCAACTTCCTGGTCATATCGTCCTTCTGCTTTCCATTTTTCCACAAGTTGTGGTGGCAATGCAGCATCTTCATTACTTTCTGTTTTAATATCCGGCAGATTTTGAACCAGTGTACAGGAAACGGTTGCATCGTAAGTACTGTAATCGCAAGTAGGATCTGTGCGCACCCATTCGTCTGGCCAAACAGGATCTACAGGCGTGACTGGGCCAGTGTGATTGATTACCGCGTCCAACACCACCCGAATTCCTTTACTGTGCGCCGCATCCACCAAAGCTTTTAAATCTCCTTTTGTTCCAAAATTGGGGTCAATTGCTGTCCAATCCTTGGTCCAATAGCCGTGAAATCCGTAGGTAACACCCGTGCCTTCATCAGTACCACCGTGGATTTGCTCCACAATAGGTGTCATCCAAATGGCATTGACACCAAGGTCCGAAAAATAACCTTCTTCAATTTTTTGGGTGATGCCTTTTATGTCGCCACCTTCAAATCCTCTCAACTTCCCTGCTTCTTGCGTGCGATTAAAATTAAGGTCGTTAGCACTATCGCCGTTATGAAACCGATCGGTCAATAAAAAATATAAATTAGCGCCTTCCCAAACAAATGGCACATTGTTCTTTTCTTCCATGTTTAGTTGCGTTTGTTCTTCCTTACAGCTTAAAATCACCAAACTACAGAGCAAGCACCATAAAAATTTTGTCATATTTAATTGGTTAAAATTTTATATGTCCAAGGTTTTAGAACCATATTTTCTTCTTTAAGTTCGATAGCATCTCCATTCATAAAATCTGTAAATTTTCCAGAAACCGGTGCCGCAATGGATTGCTCTTTATCAGAGAAATTCCCTATAAAGGTTACGGTATGGTCATCTTTGGCACGTTTAAAAGCCAAAACTTTAGCATTAGCTGTTTCCAAATTGGTGTATGATGCTGGATTCTTTCCACCATTTAAGGCTGGATTTGTATTTTTCAAGGCACCAAGTTTTTCTAGCAATGGCCACATGTCTTTTTTCGTTTTCGGAATGGAATCTTTTTCAAAAAACTTTAATCTGTGGTCCATATCGTATTCCATTCCTGAATAAATCAGCGGCATTCCAGGAATCACATAACTAAACGCGGTCATTAGAGGTGCCGCTTCTTTCATACGCTCATTGATGGTGCCACTCCATGAATTTTCATCATGATTGGTCACAAAATTCATAATAATATCATCTTTTTCGTATAAGGAATCAATTTGAGTTTTTCGAGCATTCCAGGCCTCCAAGCCTTTCTTGCCTTGCGCCAAATCATTCATCACATGGTGCGTATCCCAACCGTAAACCATATCAAAAAGACCGACCTTGGCCAATTCTGGCTCCCAAGCTTCCGCTAGCATAAAAATGTCTTTGGTAGCCCGCAATTGCGGAATCGCTTCTACCCAGAAATCCGTAGGCACCGATCCTGCTACATCACACCTAAAACCGTCAACACCTTCTTCTTTTAGCCAGTATTGCATGTCCGCAATCATCTCTTTACGCATGTCTTTATTGTCGTAATTGAGGTCAGCAACATCCGTCCAATCCGTATCCACAGGATAGGTTACATTGCCATCTTTATCCTGGGTGTAATACTCAGGATTAGAGGTGATCCACTCATGATCCCACCCCGTATGATTTGGCACCCAATCTAAAATGACATACATGCCATTGTCGTGCGCTGTTTTAATTAAATTTCTAAAGTCTTCAATAGTTCCAAATTCTGGATTGATTTTAGTAAAATCAGAGACTGCATAATAACTGCCCAAGTATTTTGATTGTTCCTCCTCAGGAAAATCAGAGGCGAATTTGCTGTCTGCTCCGCCTGTCGCTTTACGATTGGTCTCGCTAATTGGAAAAATTGGCATCAACCAAATGACTTTTACTCCCAATTGTTTTAACTGCGGAATGTCTTTTGTGAATTCGTCAAAATGTCCCGACGGCGAGTATTGACGAATATTGGCTTCATAAATGACCCCGGTCTCTAGAACGTCGTCAGTAATCGGCTGAAATATTCCCTGAGTATTTTCAATGACTGTTAAATCCTTATTCGGTTCTTCCTTGCAGGCCGTAATCAGCATTAAACTGAAGGCTGCTAACATAATTTTTTTCATGTGTACTTACTTTAATTTGATGTTTAGTTGTAATTCTTTTGCCGTGTTCCATTCCAGACGAATGGTCACTGTAGTGTTATCTTCGTTATAATCGAATGCTATTCTCTTGCGGTTTAATTTGATCCATTTTGGTTTAGCGGTGATCTTGTGCACCACAAGATCAATGTGCTTAGATTGCGCTGTGTATGCCGATCCGATTTTAGCTTTAAATTCAAATTCAAGCTTGGTTTTACAAAGTTCAGACTCGAAGTTCAGTAGTTCATAATTGCCGTTTTCATAGGCATTGGCCGTTACGCCGTCATCATTATACAATTGCCCCTTACTTTCTTCAACAGATGCATCATGATAGTAATGTAATTCAAATTTATTCCCATCGTAATCCTTGGTACTTTGTATTGGTTTTGCCATCGGAATGAATGCGCCAGCACGCACATAGGTTGGAATTTTATCTTCAACTACATTAACGGTTGCTGATTGTCCACCATCAAATTTCTTACCTGTGTAAAAGTCAAACCAAGTATTGTCTTTAGGGAAATAAATGTCTTTGATAGTCACTTTTGATTTCATAATTGGTGACACCAGAAAATCATCTCCCCAAAAATAAGTTGATGCGTCTGTCTTAAGCGCCTCAGTAGTGTCTTCAAAAAACAATGGACGCATTAATGGGGTGCCATTTTTATGATTTTGAAAACTTAAATGGTAATTATATGGCAGTAATTTATAGCGTAACTCGATAGATTTTTTCGCCAAAGCTTTGGTATGCTCATCCCAAAAAACAGGTTCTGCAGGCACATCTTCTTGCGCATGCGGACGGTAGATGGGTTGAAAAACACCGTATTGCAACCAACGCGTATAGAGTTCCGGATCTTGAATATTTCCCGCAAACCCACCCAAATCAGAGTGCATATAGCCTAAGCCTTGCATGCCCATTTGAAGCGCAATTTCAGGTTGACTCTGTAAACCACCCCAAGTTCTATTGACATCGCCTGACCACGGAATCATACCAAATCGCTGTGAGCCCGAATAGCCAGCACGCATTAAGATAAAAGGACGTTGGTTAGGGAAGTCCGCTTTGTACCCTTCTGAAATCAAGCGCGCCCAATCGTGGCCGTAAGTATTGTGGACCTCATCTGCCGTTCCTGTGGCGTGCAACAAGTCGGAAGGGTGGACTTCAGGTTCGCCCAAATCGCCCCATATGCCGGTCACGCCCATATCGGTCAGGCCTTTATAAATGTCCCAAAACCAAGTTTTCCCTTTCGGATTGTAAATATCGATCAGTCCCGTATTGCCAAAATAAAAATCATAAGTATATGGATTGCCGACCGAATCTTTAGCCAATACATCTTTTTCAACAGCCTCTTGCCAACGCTTTGATGTGGTCAGCACAAAAGGCTCTGAAACCAACACCGTGTTCACATGATCAGATTTTAAATCTTTGATCATTTGGGTTGGATTTGGAAACGAATCTTTTAAAAATTCCAAATTCCCCATATGGCCTTGAATGTCTTTCCCAAACCAAAAAATATCAATGATGATGGCATCTAACGGAATTTCTTCATCCCTGAATTTCTGAACAGTGGTTTCTACTTCTTGTTGCGAATGGTAACCAAATCGGCTGGAAAAATTTCCCAAAGCCCAACGTGGCAGCAACGGTTGTTTTCCGGTTAAATCGGTATAACTATCCATCAAATCGGTCCACGAATCGCCAACAATAACCTGATAGGATTTTCTACCCGAGATCGTTTCATAAGTTAAGGTATTGTCTTTGTTGCTATCCAAATCTAAAAATCCGATAGGTGCATTATCAAAATGGACCATATACGTATTGGAGGACATTACAATTGGCATGGTGTAATTCATCAATTCAGAATGGGTTTCATAACCATAATGCGCACGATTATAAAGTTCCAATCGGTAGCCACGGCGGTTCATGCCCAAGGCACGTGCACCGCCACCATATAGAATTTCGTCCTTGGTCAGATTGAATTGTATGGTTTCTAAACTGTCATTTTTAACATAGCCTTTTTTCTCAGAAATAACGGGTTTGCCTTCATAACTATAGGAAATTTGAAACGGTTGTTTTTGAATATTTACCGTAATCCCCTCTGTTTGCAATTGAAACGCGTCCCCAACATTCAGCAACTTAGCTTTTATTGGTTGTGGTATTAAAACCACCGCATGCGAATTGGGATTGTAGACTTCTCCTGCTGGAATAAAAGTAGTTTCAATGATGTGCTCACTAAACGGGGTGATTTTATAAACGCCATCATTCACTTTTATCTCCAAAACGTTGTTGTTGTAAGTGATGGATTCAAAAGTTCGGTTCGGGTTTTGAGAGAATCCGAGGGTGATGGAGAATAAAAATGTTATTAAAATGTAGTGTTTCATTTGATGTTGTTTTCTCATCCGCCTGCCTGTCGGAATGCAGGCACCTAATTCCTTTACGGAATTAATTCCACCTTTCCTTTAAAAGGGAAGGCATTTGGATGATTTTTTATTAACAAGACCTCACAGGTTTTTAAAACCTGTGAGGTCTTCAAATCTGATATTTACTCAGTCTTCTTCAACAAAAACGTCAATGGAATGTGTAATCGTTTTTGCCATGAGACTTCCGTATGTTCACCGCCTTCAAACTTTAAATTTTTAAAATTTGAAATATCGTATCCTTTATCCTTAAATATTCTGTCGACGGTTGGCGCGTATTTAGGATAGAATTTATCCATAGTTTCGGTACCGTAATCAAAATAAAATCTGTGTGTTTTTGGAGACGGCACCTGGTCTTCCATATATTCAAAAAAAGCATCCGCCAACACATCACTGTCGTCAGGATTCCCGCCCGGCCAATGGGTAGACAAACACGCGGCCCCTCCAAAAACCTCTGGATACTCGCAAACAGCGTACATCGAAATCAATCCGCCCATGCTGGAACCTGCTACTACTGTATTTTCTCTATCGGTCAACACCGAATAGTTGGCATCTACATAAGGTTTCAATTCATGCACCAGAAACCCTAAATAATTATTGGAAGTCACGGAATCCAATTTGAAATTATTCAAACGCGCTTCTTCAAATAGAGAATCCTGAACCGATCTTGAAAGCGATTCAAAAGGTTTTTGAGGAAAATATTCGCTGTGGCGTAACTCGTTAATATTAAAGGGTGCCACCACAATAAAATCTTTGGTAATGCTATCGGTCATCAATTTAGCAGACACCTCATCTACCTTCCATTCTTCGTTATTCCATGTGATATTACTATCAAACAACATCTGACCGTCGTGCATATATAAAACGGCATATTTTTTACTCTCGGAATAGTCCTTTGGCAACCAAATGTCCACTTTTCGCGGTGGAATGTAATTGGATGGAAAGTCATCAATCCGCAGTAAAGTACCGCCTGCAAAATTGCCTTCAATAGTTTCTGCAACCACTTTTGACGTGTCCGCAGGTGTTATTTTGGCTTTCTTAGTTGTGGTATTGCAAGACACCAAAACGGCAAAAATGATCAGTATATAAATGCTTTTTTTCATAATTATAAATATATCTCCATCTGCTTCAGCCATTCAATCAGTTGGAGAACGTAGGCTGTTTAAAATTCAATTATCATTGCAGTTTTACCAGCAACCTGCAAGGTGTTTTCTAAAGACATCTGCTGTTCTGAAATAATATCTCTTCCTGATTTATGCGATTTGATCATTTCCTTAAAACGGTTCAGCTTTAACGTCTGCGCGTCCGGATTGTTATTGATCACTACCATCACTCGTTCATCATCTGTATATCTAAAATAGACATACACATTATTCTCCGGTACAAATTGCATGGTTTTTCCTGTATGGATAGCCGATTTCGATTTTCTCCAATTGAAAATTTTCTTCGAAAACTCAAAGAAACCAGTTTGCCCCGGCGTTCTTCCTTCCGCGGTAAATGCATTGATGGGATCACCTTTCCACCCTCCAGGAAAATCGTGACGGATGTCCCCATCGCCTTTTAAATCCTTATTACCGCCCATGCCCAATTCGTCGCCATAATACACCTGCGGAATACCTCTGACCGTAGCAATCATGGTCATGATCATTTTATAGGTATTGAGATCTGCTTTATAAATTTCGTTGATCCGATTGGTGTCGTGGTTTCCGGCAAACACGAGGATATTATTGATGTCTGGGTATAGAAAATCGTTGGCAAAATTCTCGTAAGCTCTTAACATGCCTTTATCCCAACCTTGTTCACCTTCAGCAAACATCAGTATAATGGCATCGTGAAACGTAAAGTCCATGACGGTTGGCAAATGCGAATTGTAATTGTCTATAGCCCCAATCTTGCTATCCTTTTGCCAATAGGCCATTTGCGCCTGATTGTGCATCCAAACCTCGCCGGCAATATTAAAATTAGGATATTCGTCCATAATGGCTTTGGTCCATTTTGCAATGCCTTCCTTATCATTATAGGAATAGGTATCCACACGGAACCCGTCCAAATCAGCAAACTCAACCCACCAAATGGCGTTTTGAATCAAATAATTCAGCACCAAAGGATTTTTCTGATTGATATCTGGCATGGTCGTATCAAACCAGCCGTTCATACACGCTTCTTTGTCGGCTTCAGAGGCATTCGAATCAAACTGCGTGGTCATTCTGTAACTGCTGCGCTGAAAACCGTTGTCGCCTGAATCCCAATAGTGAATCCAATCTTTAGTTGGCAAATCTTGAATCATCCAATGTTTGCTTCCCCAGTGATTGGTCACATAATCCATAATGAGTTTCATGTCGCGTTTGTGCATTTCAGAAGCCAATCGCTTGTAATCGTCATTACTACCGTAACGTGGATCGATTTTATAATAATCACTTTGCGCGTAGGTATGATAGGATAAAACAGGCTCATTGTCTTCCAATAGCGGCGTACTCCAAAGCGCGGTAACGCCTAACTCCTCCAAATAATCCAGATGATTGATGATGCCCTGAATGTCGCCCCCATGACGCCCTGAAAGTTCTGCTCTATTCACTTCTTCTATGGTATCGTCAGTGCTGTCATTGTCCGAATTTCCATTGGCGAATCGATCTGGCATCACCAAATAAATCAAATCACTAGAATCAAAACCTTCTCTTGCAGCCGAATTTTGACGGCGCGCTTTTAACTCATAAGACTGCTTACCGACAACCTTGTCATCCTTTAAAAATTGCAACTCGTAGGTGCCCGCAGCAACATTTTTAGTGTTGATGGTAACGAACAAGTAGTTCGGGTTTTCTGTTTTAACAACATCCGAAATTTGAATCGTGTTTAAAAACTTCACCTCATATTGGGCGATGTCCTTACCGTACAACATTAATTGCACTTCAGAATGCTGCATCCCTGCCCACCAAAATGGCGGTTCTATTTTCTCTACTTGTGCAAAAACTGTCATGCTTAAAAGTACCATTAAAATGGATATTCTATTCTTCATATCAATTCAATTATTAAATTGTGACTCAAAAGTCTTGTAATTAAACTGTCAATACCTCTACTGGTTTCACCGTTGCTTCTTTACCGTTGACTAAGATGTTCATAGCTTGATCGCCTTCTAACTCAAAAGACGTCTCATTTTTGGCAACACTAATTTTAAGAATCTGATTTCTGAAATTGATTTTAAACGAGTAAGCCTCCCATTGCTCCGGGATTTTAGGTTCAAAAGATAATTTGTTATCAACAACGCGCATCCCGCCAAATCCTTCAACAATACTCATCCAAGTACCCGCCATTGAGGTAATATGCAATCCTTCTTCTACTTCGTGATTGTAATCATCCAAATCCAATCGGGAAGTTCTCAGGTAAAATTGATAGGCTTGCTCCATTCTGCCCAATTTAGCCGCCTGAATACTATGTACACAAGGTGATAAGGAACTTTCATGTACCGTAAATGGTTCGTAAAAATCGAAGTGACGTTCTAACTCTTCTGTGGAGAATTGATCTTCAAAGAAATAAAATCCTTGTAACGTATCGGCTTGTTTGATGTAAGGCGAACGTAAAATGCGGTCCCAAGACCATTTTTGGTTGATTGGACGTTCTGATTTGGGCAAATCTTTTACGGTAATCAATTCCTTATCCAGGAATCCGTCCTGTTGCAAGTACACATTGTGCTCCTCTGAATACGGATAATACATAGTGCTGGCAACTTGCTCCCAATCAGATAGTTCTTCTTCGGTCAATTTCACCTTGTCAATTACGCGAATCAAATCAGCCGCATAGCCCTCCTTCATCTTAGAAATGGTTTCTAAGGTGTAGTTCAGACACCACTGTGCGATATAATTGGTATAAAAGTTATTATTGATGTTGTTTTCATACTCATTAGGACCCGTAACACCTAAAATGACGTACTTGTTTCTAAGGGTTGAAAAGGTAGCGCGTTGCTTCCAAAAACGAGCAATGGCGATAAGCACTTCCAACCCTTTTTCGGGGATGTAACTGAAGTCGCCCGTAAAACGGTGGTAATTGAAAATGGCGAAGGCAATAGCTCCATTACGATGGATTTCCTCAAAGGTAATTTCCCACTCGTTATGACATTCTTCCCCATTCATGGTCACCATTGGGTAAAGTGCAGCCCCGTTTTTGAATCCGAGTTTTTCAGCATTTTCAATGGCTTTCTCCAAGTGATTGTAGCGGTATTCCAATAAGTTACGTGCTACTTTTTGATCTTTCGTCGCCATATAAAACGGAATGCAATACGCCTCCGTATCCCAATAGGTACTACCGCCGTATTTTTCACCAGTAAAACCTTTCGGACCAATATTCAAGCGTGCATCTTTCCCCAAATAGGTATGGTTTAATTGCATGATGTTGAATCGGATGCCTTGCTGCGCTTTCACATCGCCATCAATGGTGATGTCAGACATTTTCCAAATTTTAGCCCACGCTTCTTTTTGTTGTGCCAACATTTGATCAAAACCTAGCTCTGCAGCTTTAGCTAAGGTCTTTTGAGCAACCGAAGCCAAATCATTCTTGTCGTGATTTCTATCGACAGTGTACCCACCAAACTTGGTCATGGTAACCGTATCGCCTTTGGCAACCTCTGCAGTGTAGGAAAAGGATATTTTATGTTCAGATTTTGTAACTGATGGCGTTTCATTTAAAATCTGTCCGTTTAAAGACAATTCGGTTTGCATTGCAGTACACACATGAAATTTCGTTTTCATGGTATGCGATAAAACGAGCGCTTGTGATCCTTCAGAAGTAACGCTTAGCGTATTCCAGAATTTATCGTCCCAATTGCTATCTTCATTGGTAATTCCGGCATCTAAATACGGTTCAAAAACAATGTCCGCCGCGCTATTTAATGCCGTCACATGATATTGAATGACGCCAACTTCATCCATATCAAGACTTAAGAAACGCTTAGCATCTACCTTAAGCGCGATGCCGTTTTGAAGAGTTACTTCAAAAGTTCGGGACAACCAACCTTCTTGCATGTTGAGTTCCCTTCTAAAGTTTCTGACCTCCTTACAAGTTGCCAAATCTAACGCTTCGCCATTAATAGTGACGTTGATTCCTACCCAATTTGGAGCGTTGAGCACTTTGGCAAAATATTCAGGATAGCCGTTTTTCCACCACCCCACTCGGGTTTTGTCTGGATAATAAACGCCGGCAATATAATTGCCCTGAAAAGTGCTTCCTGAATATTGCTCTTCAAAATTGGCACGTTGCCCCATGGCACCATTACCAATACTAAAAATACTTTCAGAAGATTTGACACGTTCGGCATCAAAGCCTTCTTCTATAATGGACCAATTGTTTGGTTGTATATAATCTTGATTCATTTTTTTAATAGATATGAGAATTTAGAATTAAGACCGCTTCGCTTTTAGAATGCGCGTCAGTTTCTCTTCAAAATTCTTTGTGTTTATGTTTTAACTCCATTGGACGCCACTATTTTCTAAGCACCACAATGAAGTTCTCTGTATTTTTTACGACTCTCTACTTAATACTTAGTACTAACTACTTTGTACCAGTTATCAATTTTTTCAACAACTCAGCATCCATTTCCTGAAAACCAGCAAAGACAAAATCGGCTTCGTGAAGCGTTTCTTTATCTCCAATCCCAATGGATACCATACCAGCGGCGTTGGCTGCTTGAATTCCGGCAACGGCATCTTCAAAAACGATGCAATCTTTAGGTGCTACCTGTAATTGTTCTGCCGATTTTAAGAATACTTCCGGATCTGGTTTTGCTTTGGTCACATCGTTACCGTCGACAATCACATCAAATTTTGAGAGGATATTGACTTTTTCTAAGATCATTCGCGCATTTTTACTTGCCGAACCTAAGGCGATATGTTGTTCTGCCGCTCTTAAAAAATCTAAGGTTTTTGTCACATCAGGAAGAATTTCCTGTTCGTCCATCGTGTCGATATACGTCAGGTAGTCTTCATTTTTAAGCCCCATGAGTCTCGTAAACTCAGCCTCACTGATGGTTTTATTACCCCAAGCTAGAATCTTCTCTAAAGATTTGATTCTGCTGACGCCTTTCAATTGTTCATTTTGCTCGTGGGTAAAATCGACACCAATACTGTTGGCCAATTTCTTCCAAGCTAGAAAATGATACTTTGCGGTATCCACAATAACACCGTCCAAATCGAATATAAATGCTTTTTTAGTCATGCTTTAAAGTCAAATCTTTTTTGTCGTTAATTTTAAATGCTAAAATTCCGGCGATAATAAAACTTACCCCACTCACCATTAGGGCGTAAATAGCTTCGTTGTTATAGGCGTACTTTACTAAAGGCCCACCGATAATCCCGTTGATAATTTGCGGCACTACAATGAAGAAATTGAAAATCCCCATATACACTCCCATTTTTTTAGGCGTGATAGACCCAGCTAACATGGCGTAAGGCATGGCCAGAATACTGGCCCAAGCGATACCGATAAATACCATGGATAAAATCAGCCAGTCTTCATTGGGCATAAAATAGATGGATAACAAGCCTATTCCTCCTATAAAGAGGGAATACGCATGTGTTTTTTTTCTGGAAAATTTCTTGGCAATTGCCGGCAATAGGAAAGCGAAAATAGCGGAGATGCCGTTATACACCCCAAATAAGATGCCCACCCAGTTTCCTGCTTCCTGGTAGGTTTCACTGCTAGAGTCTGTTGATGGCAATCCGTAAATATGTTGTGCAATGGCCGGTACGGCAAATACCCACATTCCGAACAAGGCAAACCAGGAAAAGAATTGCACCCAACTTAATTGGCGCATCGTTTCGGGCATTTTCTTGAAATCTTCAAAAATGTCGGATAGTTTTGCTTTGTGGACGATGCCATCATCAGCTGTTATCTTGTGATGCCCTTTCGCGTCTTCAAATTGCTGCAATTCTTCAGGAGAATATTCTTTGGTGGTAAAAATGGTCACTAAAATAGAACCGATTAAAACCCCAGCCCCAATTACAAACGACCATAAAAGGTTGGCTGGCACTGATCCGTCTGGCGAGGTTTGTGCCACCCCAAACCAATTGGTCAATACCCAAGGCAACCACGATCCGATAACTGCTCCAATACCGATTAAAGCGGTTTGGATACTAAAGCCTTTGGTAGTTTGTTCGTCAGAAAGATTATCTGCCACTAATGCTCGGAAAGGTTCCATGGCAATGTTGAAGGACGCATCCATAATCATGAGCATCCCGGCACCAACCCATAAGGCAGGTAAAATGGCGATCATAAAATCAGCTTGCGGAATAAAAATCATTCCCACTGAAGCCAGAACTGCTCCTAATAGGAAAAATGGTTTTCGTCGGCCAAATCTTGTCCAGGTATTGTCGCTATAATGCCCAATTATGGGTTGCACAATTAAACCCATCAGTGGTGCTATGAGCCAAAACCATGACAGTTCGTGCACATCGGCGCCAAAAATTTGAAGTATTCTACTGGCATTAGCATTTTGTAGGGCAAAACCCATCTGGATTCCCAGAAAACCGAAACTCATGTTCCAGATTTCCCAAAATCCTAGCGTACGCTTTTTCATGAATAGTATGTTTAAATTAATACTATTGACAAGCGATAAAACTTATCAAAACCTATTTGTAAGAAGTGAAAATAAAGTTTTGATTACGTGGCAAAGATAGTAAAGTTTTTAAATCTGCACTATTATTTATTTGGTGGAGTTTCTTTCAATCAGTTCTGTTTCGATTACGATAGTCTTGTAATGTTCCTCTTCATCCTCACGCTCCAAGTTGTCAATCAACAGTTCAGCTGCCTTCTCGCCCATTTGCTGCCCGTGCTGACTCACCGTAGTCAGACTAGGCGTGGCGTGTTTGGAAAGCACTCCATCGGTAAAGCCAATAAACTGGATGTCTTCCGGAATTCTCATTCCTAAATTACGCGCCACCTTCATCGCAATAATGGCGTACAGTTCATTTACGGCAAAAACACCGTCTATCGTTTTGTTTCGTTTAAAAAGGCCTTCAATCTCACGCTCTAAAGATTCCAGATGATCTTCAGAAACCAATTCATCATCCACTTTTAAAATTAAATCTGTTTCAGGGCTCATTTTAAAGTCTTCCAAAGCATCCAAATAGCCTTGAGTCCTCAGTTTCCCTACACTGACATAATCTTTTGTAGTAATAATGGCGACGTTTTTACATCCGTTGGACAACAGCTTAGTCACTGCATTCTTCGAACCTTTGGAATCATCGATAATCACTTTATCGCAGTCAATTTCATTCACAATACGGTCAAACATGACAATGGGCATCCCCTGATTGATGGTTTCCTTAAAATGGTGGTAATCTTGCTGTTGTAAGGTTTCTTTGGAAATGGAAAGAATAAAGCCGTCTATACTCCCGTTGGCCAACATTTGCATGTTGATCACCTCTTTATCAAATGACTCATTAGACAATCCAACAATGACATTGTATCCCCGTTTATTGGCCACCAGCTCAATGCCTCTAATCACTTTAGAAAAGAAATGGTGTACAATTTCTGGAATAATAACCCCTATGGTTTTCGTTTTTCGATTTTTTAAACTAAGGGCAATATTATTAGGCCGGTAGTTGTACAGTTTGGCAAACGCCTTTACTTTCTGACGCGTGTCTTCACTGATTTCTACACTATCCCGCAATGCTTTGGACACCGTAGATATCGACACGTCCAGTTCTCTTGCAATCTGTTTTAAAGTGATTTTTTTCTTCATAATTAGGGCTGAGTCAAAACTTTAAGTTTTTATTGTTCTTAATACCTATCACAGATCACATTTTATGTCATCGATTTAAAGGTATGAAATTACCATCACTTCCGTGTTTTTTTGAAGATTTTTAGGTAAAATAGGTGGTTTTGCAAAAAGTTGTTAACACGCAAACGTTTTCGCTACTGATATGATAACGGCGTTTTGCTTATTGACACAAAATTTGTATAAATTTAACCCAAGAAGTGAAAATATAAGTGAATTTTTAAAACAATTAACTTTAAAAATAGTGTATGAAAACATTTTTAAATAGCCTGCTGTTCTTGGTATTCCTAATACCCACAGTGATGTGGTCCCAAACCACTGTTTCTGGGACTGTAACAGATCAAGCTAGTGCACCTTTACCGGGCGTGAATATTTTAATTAAAGGAACGACGACAGGAACAACGACAGATTGGGATGGAAACTACAGCATCAGCTCCAAAAATGGTGATATTGTTGTATTTTCTTATGTGGGTTTCAAACCACAGGAATTCAATTATACCGGACAACAGTCTTTAAACGTTGTACTTATTGAAGACACAGCATTGTTGGATGAAATTGTATTGATTGGATATGGATCTACCACCAAACAAGACGCCACAGGTTCTGTAGAAAAAGTAAGCGAAAAAGAATTTAACCAAGGTGCTATCGTATCGCCTGAACAATTATTGGCAGGTAAATCTGCTGGGGTACGTATCACATCTAGCGGTGGAGATCCAGGCGGTGGCTCTGACATTCGGATTAGAGGTGGAGCTTCCTTGTCTGCTAACAATTCACCATTAATCGTTATCGATGGTTTACCATTAGATCAACGTGGGGTGCAAGGGGTGAGAAATCAATTGAACGCCATTAACCCGACCGACATTGAAGATTTCGTAGTTTTAAAAGATGCTTCTGCAACGGCTATTTACGGGTCGCGTGCTTCTAATGGGGTTATTTTAATCACCACCAAAAAAGGAAAAACTAACGCACCGTTAACGGTAGAGTATGATTTGAAAGCTTCCGTAGCTCAGGTTACGGATTATGTAGATGTGCTTTCTGCAAGTGAGTTTAGAACCATTGCCGAGGCTGATACCAATTTTAACGAAAGCCTTTTGGGCAATTCTAGTACAGATTGGCAAAAACAAATCTATCAAACGGCAGTTGGTGCCATTCATAACATTACGGTATCTCAAGGTTTTGAGAATTTTAATTTCCGTGCCAATGTCAACCACACGTCGCAACAAGGGGTTTTGACTGGCGATTTATACGAGCGTAACTCTGTAAACCTTTCTGCGGTACAACGGTTGTTTGACAACAATTTAAAACTAACCTTAACTACAAAAGGAATTTTAGATGATAACAAATACGCCGACAAAGGCGCGATTGGGGCGGCAATAGGCTATGACCCAACCCACAGTGTTTATAATGAAGATGGCTCTTATTTTCAATATGTAGGTCAGAATTTGGCTTTGGTCAATCCGGTGTTCTCATTGGACAATAATAATAACAGAGCCCGTAACACGCGGAACATTTCCAATTTTAATGTGGATTACAACATGCCTTTCTTAGACGGTTTAAAATTCAACCTTAATGCTGGTCTCGACTATTCAGAAATTTCAGGAAAAGAATACAGGTTGGCGAGCCCAACAAATCCAGGAAGTTTTAATTACCAGAACTTTTACACAGGATTTAATAGAAATACGTTGTTAGATTTTTATTTTAACTATAAGAAAAACTTAGAATCCCTTAACACAAACGTCGATTTGACTGCAGGACATTCTTATCAAGAATTCTACATCAAGTCTGACCGTCGTGAAACTGAAACATCAGGAGGTTTGGTGCCTCGTGCTACCATCATCAATAGAAATGCTTTAGAATCGTACTTTGCCCGTGCAAGTTTTGATATTGCTAACCGATACTTATTATCTTTAACTGTAAGACGTGATGGTTCTTCCCGATTTGGTGAAGAAAACAGATGGAGCACCTTCCCTGGTGTTTCTGCGGGATGGAAAATCAGCAATGAAGAATTCCTACAAAACTCAGTCATCTCCAATTTAAAATTGAGAGCGGGCTGGGGTAAAACAGGTCAGCAAGAAATTGGACAGAACTATGGTTACTTAGGGGTGTATACGCCTGGACGATCTGATGCGAGTGTTCAATTTGGATATATCAACGGTGTGCCTCAATTTGTGAACACCTTACGTCCGGAAGAATTTGACGAAAACTTAAAATGGGAAGAAACGTCTCAATACAACGTGGCTCTAGATTTCGGGCTATTTAATGAGCGTTTAACCGGTACTGTTGATGCGTATTACAGAGAAACTACTGATTTGTTGGCTACAATTCCAACGGCAGCAGGTTCTAACCTTTCTGATTTATTGACCACCAACGTTGGTTCGGTGTTGAGTAAAGGTATTGAGTTCAGCTTGAATGGTGCCTTGGCACAATCAGATGATTTCAATTGGGACATGGCTTTTAACGTCACTTTACAAGAGAACAAGATTACCAAATTATCTTTGGGCAATGATCCTAATTTCTTTATCGCTCAAGGTGGTATTAGTGGTGGTACGGGTAACAATATCCAATTATGGAGAGAAGGTTTAGACCCTTCAACTTTCTTCGTATTCAGACAAGTTTATGACACAGCAGGACAACCAATAGAAGGGGCTTATGTAGATGTTAATGGCGACAATCAAATTACTGAAGCGGACAAACAAGCTTACAAAAAAGCGTCTCCTGATGCCTATTTAGGGTTTACCAATACTTTAAACTATAAAAACTTAGACTTTAGTTTTACGTTTAGAGGAAGTTTAGGCAACTATATGTACAACAACGTAGCTTCAGATAGAGGAAACGTCACTACAGTAAACGATGCTCCTGGACAATATTATGTAAATGCACATTCCAGTGTATTGGATAACAACTTCCAAAAACAGAATTTGTTTTCTGATCACTATATCGAGAGAGCTGATTTTGTGAAATTGGACAACGTGTCTTTAGGCTACTTGGTACCTGGTGAAAAAATAGATTTGAGATTGTCATTGACCGCTACAAATTTATTCACCATTACTGAATACGATGGTTTAGATCCAGAGATTTCTAATGGTATCGACAACAACTTCTATCCAAGACCAAAAACCTATGTGTTAGGATTAAACTTTACATTTTAATATTATGAATAATCATATAAAAAACAATGTTATGTTAAGAACAATAAAAACAGTCTTTATCGCCTTTACGCTCGTGTTTTTTGCACAGTCGTGTGAAAGTGATTTAGATTTGCAACCTGAAGACAACCGTCTTACAGCAGACGCAGCCTTTGAAGAGCCCGGAGCATACAAAGCTTTTTTAGCGAAATTATATGCAGGCCTTTCAGTAAGTGGACAACAAGGTCCTGCCGGAGATGCTGATTTATCAGGATTAGATGAAGGGTTTTCCAACTACATGCGTTTGTATTGGTCAATGCAAGAATTGACCACTGATGAAGCAGTGATTGGGTGGAATGATGGTACTATAAATGATTTACACGCCCAAACATGGACCTCGGGTAACGAATTTATCCGCACCATGTACAGCAGAATTTTTTACCAAGTAGCACTGACCAACGAATTTTTACGTCAAACTTCTGACGCGAAATTAGATGCTCGTGGTACAGAAGCTAGCCTTCGTGGCGACATTCAGAAATACAGAGCTGAAGCGCGCTTCATGAGAGCTTTAACCTACTGGCATGCTTTAGATTTATTCGGAAATGTACCATTTGTAACGGAAGAAGATCCTATTGGAGCATTTTTACCTCAGCAGATTCAACGTCAAGATTTATTCGATTATATCGAGACTGAACTTTTAGCTATTGAAGGCGAGATTACAGGAGCAAGACTAAACGATTACGGAAGAGCGGATCAGGCTGCAGTTTGGATGTTGCTTTCTAAATTGTATATCAACGCTGAAGTATATACAGGTACCGCACGTTACAGTGACGTTGTAAACTATACTTCTAAAATTATTGAATCAGGATACAGCATTGCTGACAATCCCTATTACCACTTATTTTTAGCAGATAATGATACCAATGGCACACAGTCAGAAGTGATCTTTCCAATTACGTTTGATGGTCTAAACACCCAATCTTTTGGTGGAATGACCTTTTTAATTCACGCAGCGGTAGGTGGCAGCATGGTGCCGGCTGATTATGGTATCAACGGCGGATGGGCTGGATTGCGAACCACTTCTAAACTTGTAGATAAATTCCCAGGGGAAGCCAATTCTGCTGACGGAAGAGCTTTGTTTTATACGGATGGCCAAACCAAAGAAATTGCTAACATTTCCAACTTCACAAACGGTTATGCCGTAGAGAAATTCAGAAACGTAGATGTTAATGGGGTTGCAGGATCAGATCCTACAGGCGATATCCCTGATACTGATTTCCCAATGTTCAGATTGGCTGATGCCTATTTAATGTACGCTGAAGCGTTTGTTAGAGGTGCTGGCGGTTCTGCAACAAATGCAGTGAACTACATCAATATATTACGTGAAAGAGCCTATGGCAATACAAGTGGAAATATCACCCAATCCAGCTTGAATTTAGAGTTCATACTTGCTGAGCGTTCTAGAGAGTTATTTTGGGAAGCCCACAGAAGAACAGATTTAATCCGATTCGGTCAATTTTCTGACCAAGGTTTATGGCCATGGAAAGGCAATGTTGCCCAAGGAAGAACCACTGAATCATTTAGAGACTTGATGCCTTTGCCTGCTACAGATTTAGGAATCAATACCAACTTAAAACAAAATCAAGGATATTAAAACCAACAAATACATGAAAAATTTTAAACTATTAAGCTTATTTATTTTAGCCATGATTGGGCTAAATTCTTGTGACACTGAAGATGACATTATCTTTGTAGCTCAAGAGCCAGCCGGATTCGCCCTAACTAATTCTACATTACCAGAATATGTTTTAACCGCCTCAACCGGCGCTAATATTGGGGAACGTTTTACGTGGAACAGTGCTGATTTTGGAGTGCCGACAAATGTTTCTTATGATTTACAACGCTCTATTAAAGGCGACTTTAGTGACGTTGAATTAGTAGGAACCACGACCTCCAACGATATTGCAATGACCATAGGACAAATGATGACCGTAGCTAAAGAAGCTGGATTGGATGCTGACGCAACTACTCCTGCTCCAAATACAGGCTCATTTGCAGTAAGAATGCGCGCCTATGTGGGTAATGGTGGTGCTGAAGTGTTTTCTGACGTTAAAACTATTGCTGTAAAACTAGAAGAGAAAGCAGTTGAGTTCAGTGTTGCTGAAAGCACATGGGGCATTGTAGGTTCTGCAGCACCAAACGGCTGGGATGGTCCTGATGCGAAGTTTTATACTACCGAAGAAAATGATGTGATTGTTGCGTATGTTACTTTAAAAGAAGGCGAAATAAAAATCCGTGAAAACAATACATGGGGTGGCGATTTTGGTGATGCTGATGTCAACGGTGTTTTAGATCAGGATGCTGACAACAACATTAAAGTGAAAGCAGGCACCTATAAAGTAACGATTGATTGGAGTGACAACTCTTATAAGTTAGAGAAATTCTACTGGGGATTAGTAGGTTCTGCAACACCAAACGGATGGGATGGGCCTGACACCAAACTTGAGTACGATTTTACTACAGATAGTTTTAAAACGCGAGTTCAATTGAAGGACGGCGAATTAAAATTTAGATTTAACGATACTTGGGGTAGCGATTATGGCGATGCAGATGTAGATGGTGTTTTAGATCAAGATGCAGATAACAACATCAAGATTACTGCGGGCTATTATTTAGTAACAGCCAACTTTAACACTTTAGAGTACAGCATTGAACCAACCGAACAATAAGTTAGTTCTTCCGGAATAGTTCTAGCGTCTTATGACACTTAGCCTTTTCCCTACGGAACAATGAAACTTGAAAAATGTCTCTCACAAATAGTCATATGGAATCAAAACACAATGCTATTATAGAAGACAATATTAATAAGGTCGGTGACCAAAGATACCGAGATGGCAGCACCACCAAGACAATAAAAGCTGGCGCCAAAATTTCGGCACTAAATTTCAAGAATGCGTACAAAGTAGTTTACGCATTGACATAACAATTAAAGAAGGCTATTCGTAACGGAATAGCCTTATTTTTTTAAAACCTACCCATATGCAAAAAATTACATTTTACTTTTTATTATTTCTGTGTTCTTTCGCATACGCGCAACAGCAAAATGTGACCTATTCTGTGACGCCCTCCTCTTTTGAAGAGAATGAAAATGTTACCATTACATTTAATGGCAACAGTATTAATGAAGCCACCTGGGGTGTTACAAATAATACTTTGTATCTATGGGCCTGGTCTTATGACACCGATTTTGGGAATCAACAAGACGCTCCTACTAATGGTTCTTGGACAGCCTCTAGCGAATCTCATAAGTTAACTTACAACAGTAGTACGGACACGTATAACATTGCCTTTACACCAACCACCTTTTTTAATAGAACTCCTATTGGACGTATAGGATTGCTGATTAAAGCCAAAGATGGCACTGGCGATAAAAAATCGCAAGACATCACGCTTGATGTTGGAGCATTTCAAGTCGAACTTAGTCAACCTACTGCAGGCTCAACTACAGTCCTCAATTCTGGAGGCAACTTGAGTGTTTCCGCTAACAATTCAGGCGGCAATGCCAATTACATCTTAAAAGCCAACGGGACTACTATTGACACGAAAACGAATAGTTCAGCCTATGTCTTTACGCATACAAACATTATCCAAAACACAACTTATCAATTAGAAGTTACTCAAGGCAGTACTAGCAGTTTTAAAACCTTTTCCGTAGTGGTAGATCCAGGCGCTGCAACCGCTGTGATGCCTGCCGATTATCAGGATGGAATTACCTATATTAATGGCGCTGAAGCCATTTTGGTACTCAATGCTCCTGGCAAAGACTTTGTTTATGTGGCAGGGAGTTTTAATGATTGGAAGCCCACTTCAGCCTATGCTATGAAAAAAGATCCCACACGCGATTCTAAATTCTGGCTGAAATTATCCGGATTAACGCCTAAAAAAATTGAAACCT
>Ga0114916_1000264_pt1 | contig 38009 bp, 26 predicted proteins | sample MalvirAntarct_66_FD_83501 | JGI IMG/M metagenome (GOLD analysis project Ga0114916, IMG submission 83501) | Marine viral communities from the Global Malaspina Expedition - Malaspina viral metaG Antarct_66 | ecosystem: Environmental > Aquatic > Marine > Oceanic | place: West Anvers Island... | reverse complement strand
CCCTAGGGGCCGGTGGCTGGGGGCGGATCGCGACGTGCGGCGGGCCGGCGGGAAACAAGAACCAGACGGGCCTTGCGATGGATGTCGGCGTCGCCGGCAGACGGGGGGTCATCCGCGATCAGGTCCTCATGACCGGTGACGCCGACTATCAGTACGCCGTCGCAGCCTTGGGCGGAGCGACCTATTCCGGACTGGTGATCACCCATCACGGCGCAAAGTTCAGCGGCCACGTGCCGGCGGCCCACGGCGGCTCCCGGGCGGTGGTTTCCTACGGCGAGAACAATACCTATCGGCACCCGGATCCCGGAATGGTCTCCGCGCACGCCGGGTGGACCATAGAACGGACCGCGGCTCACGGCTTCCACCGGCGCGGGTCGCGAACCCTGCCGTGAGCTGGGGCTTGTGAAGGACTCTTAGAAGGCAGGCCAACCTTGCATCGTTCGAGGCTCACGCAGAAGAGCGCCATAAAATGCTTATAAGATTCTTGTGGAATAGTTATGGCGTCTCTATATGGCCCTTATCTTCAAAGGGCGGGCGGAGGGAATCCATGCCGAGAAGCGAGAAAGACGTTGTTGCGGAGATGGGGGACATCCTGCGCGCAAGCGGCCAGAAACTGGTCACCTGGACGTGGCCGGAATTCTACGAGCTGAACAAGGCGAAGAGATTCGCCGCGGAGCGCCACGTCTACCTACGCGAGCAGGGGCTGGCGCAGGGCCTGATCATCGGGATCGGGAACTTTGCGATCAGCGCGACCCACGACAGCAATCACTCGCCCTCCGACCAGGGACGCCGGTGATGCGCGACGGACCTTCATCAGGGCGGATGGGATTCGGTTATCGCCAGCACCGGGAGGCCGGCATTCCGTTCCGCGCGCCAGCGAGCAACGGACAACTGAACCTGCGACAGTTCGTGTCCCGTCATCCCGAACTCTCAGACCGGGTCGCGGCGGCCCAGAGAGAGGGGCGGCGGCCGGCGAGTATCATCGATGAACTTCGCCTGGAAGGGCACGACGGTTCGTTCTCGGTGGTGCTCTGGAAGGATCCGGAGGGTGAAGACTACATCGAGGAGAGGTTCGGGACCTGTCCCGAAAAACTGCGTGAACTCGTCATCTGGGGACTCGGGCTCCGGCTCTACGGATCGGCGGAGCTGTGGCAGTTCGGGACCGACGGAGAGTGGCGCTCCATCCAGACTTGGCCCGACGGCGGGGAGTAGACCGGCGAAAAGCATCGAAGGCCTGTCCTCCGAGAGTCCATTCGAACGGCGGCCCTGTGGATCACTCGGCGGTGTCGCACTTCGAGGCTTAGTGCTCCAATGGACATCGAGGATCCGGCGCTACGCGGTCGCGGTTCGCGCGGCCTACTTGGAACGGGTGGAAACTACGCCACCGGACGGCTTGGAGCGCTGGGTGGCTTGGGCGCCGACGGAAGCGGATGCCATCGATCGGATCATCTCGCAACGTTTCGTAGCGGACCTCGAACTCGAGAGCGTTTAGGGCCTGCGGCCTTTCCGCATCAGACCTTTTCGACTCTCGCCGAAGCCGGAGTTCGGCGCCAAACGCTAATTTCCACCTTCCTGGCCTCCGGCGGCGCGCAGCAGATCTCCGACCCCACGGCCGTTGAGACGACACGCGGCAATGACGCGGTCGTAGACGATGACCCGGCCGTTCCGGCCACGCACCGCGACGCAGCTCAGAACCCGGCCCCCCGCGAGATTTGAAAGCCGGTCGCGGGCTGCCCGGCCCGTCGGACTGTGCAGTTCGGGGGCGTCGAAATCGGAGAGGCGGATCTCGATCCAGGTCGCCGGATTGGTGCTGGGACCTACGCACAGGCTGTCGCCGTCGCCGATGTAGCGGACGACGCCGGAGAAGGTCTGGCCCGCGCGATCGGGCAGCCGGCCCTCGCACGGGTCGGCTTTTGCGACCGCCGGACACAGCAGCAGGGGGGCGGAGATCAGGAGCCATTTCATGCGCCCAGCCTGCCGTCGCGCCAGGGCGGCGACAACCCCGCCGGAGGGGAAAGGAAGGCCGGCGGCGGACGCTCCGTGGTGGAGCGGCAAAGGACACCGCCATGACACCGATCTCCAGCGCGGCCCCCGACCCTCGTCGTCGCAACGCTGCGCGCTCCAGCCCCCCGATCCCGACGCTCGCGTACGAGATCCTGGACGACCAGGCCCTGCTCGGCCTGATGCTGAGCCGATCCGACGGCGATCCAGACCGGCTGGCGGGCGACCTCCTCGCGCGCTTCGGCAGTCTGGGCGCGGTGGCGGCGGCGGATTTGTCAGAACTGACGCGGTCGTGCGACGCCGGGCCCGCCGTTCTGGCCGACCTGAAGATCCTGCGCGAACTGGCCGTGCGACTCGCCCGGATAGATGCCTGTCGCCGGCCCGCCATCGCGTCCTGGACCGCCCTTCAGGCCTATGTCCGGGCGGCCATGGCGCATCGGCCCAGAGAGCAGTTCCGGGTCCTCTATCTGGATCACCGTAACAACCTGCTCCGGGATGAGTGGGTCGCCGAGGGCACTGTGGACCATGCGCCCGTCTATCCCCGGGAGGTGGTGCGGCGCGCCCTCGACCTGTCCGCCTCGGCGATGATCCTCGTCCACAATCATCCGTCGGGCGATCCCACCCCGTCGCGCGCTGACATCGAGATGACTCGCAAGGTGGTCGATGCCGCCCGGGTCTTCAGCCTGCAGGTGCACGACCACTTGTTGATCGGCCGCGACGGGACGGCGAGCTTCAAAGCCCTCGGCCTGATCTGAGGCCGCCATGACCCTGCACGTCATCGTCGCCGCCTTGGGCGGTGACCTCTACCACGGCGGCCGGCGCGCCAATGTGCCGGCGCCGGGCCACAGCGCCGGGGACCGGTCCGTCTCCCTGCTCGTCAGCGAGGACCGGCTGGTGATCCATAGCTTCGGCGGCGCCGACTGGCGGGCCGTGCGCGATCACTTGGCGGACCTGCGCCTGATCGATGTCGATGGACGGATCATGGGTGTCGGGCGACCGGGGCCGTCGTCGTCCGCGATCCGGCCGGACCGCGACACCCGCGTCGCGACCGCCCGGCGACTATGGGACGGCGCGGGCCCGCTAGCGCCGGGGTCGTTGTCGCACCGCTACCTGGTCGGGCGGTCCGTGGGTCTGGATCCGGCCGGGCTCCAGGATCTGCGTCACCATCCGGACGCCCCGGTGTCGGTGTTCCGGTCCGGGGGACCGGCCCGCCCAGCGCTGGTCGCCCGGATCACCGATGGGGGCGGGCGGATGACGGCGGTCGAACTCGTCTACCTCGATCCGAACGGCCGCCGCGCTAATCGGCTTCGCGTGCCTCGCAAGACGGTGGGCGTCGTGCCGCCCGGTTCTGCGGTGCGACTGTCGCCTCCGGCGCGAGACTTGGTCGTTGGCGAGGGCGTGCTCACGGTCCTGTCCGCCTCCGAGCGCTTCGGGCTGCCCGGCTGGGCCCTGATGTCCGCGCACAATCTCTCGGCCTGGGTTCCGCCGCAGGGCGTCGGGCGCATCCTCATCGCGGCGGACCGCGGCGTCGCGGGTGAGCGGGCGGCCGCCCGCCTTCGGTCCCGGCTCTGGAGCCTCGGCGTCGCTGTCTCCGTCGCCCTGCCGCCGGAGCCGTTCGAGGACTGGAACGCGGCCGCGACGACCGGGAGGAAGGAGGAAGGGCGCTGAGGGGCACCGGCGCGGCGGGGATGGTCCCCGGCGGCCGGTTGGAGAGTCCAGATGTCCCGATCATCCACCGTCCGCGCGCCCAAGGTCGCCCCTGAAACCGACCTCGACGTCGCCGATGCCCCGACGCCCTTCCAGATCACCGCCGCCCGCGTACGCCAGTTCGTCGCCCTGCGCGATCTGGGCGTCGCCCCGGAGAACCTTCGCATCGGGGAACCGCCCGATGACGACATCCCGCTGCTCGCCGACACCCTGTTCGCCGCCGGTCAGTTGCAGCCCCTGACGGTGCGCCCCGGCCGGCGGAAGGAAAAGGCCCATATGGCGCTCGACGGGCGCCGCCGGTTCCTGGCGCTGAAGCTTCTCATCGAGCAGGGCCGGATCGATGACGGCTTCCTGGTCGACGTCTTCGTCGAGACGGACCCCGCTCGTCAGGCGGCGGCCGTCGTCCTCACCAACACCGCCGTGCCGGTCCATGTCGCCGACGTGATCGGCGCCATCGGCCGCATGCTGCGCTCGAAGCTGGAAGTTCCGGTCATCGCCCGGGCGCTGGGCTATGCCGAGATCGAGGTGAAGCGGCTGGCGGCCCTTTCGGCCCTCCCGGAGGTCGCCCTTGAGGCCCTGAAGGCGGGCCGGCTCACCCTGAAGCAGGCGAAGCTGCTGGCGCGGCTTCCGGATCGGGATGAACAGGTCGAGCTGGCCCGCATGGCGCTCGACGGCCATGGCTTCCAGGACTGGCGGGTCAACGAACGGCTGGACGTCAGCGAGGTGAACGCCGGGGACGCACGCTGCACCCTGATCGGTCCCGAAGGCTACACGGCCGCGGGCGGCCGCACGGAGGCCGACCTGTTCGGCGAACGGGCGCCGGTGCTGCTCGATCCGACCCTCCTCACCGAGGCGTGGACGACGCGCGCCCGGGAGATCGCCCTGGCGTTCGAGGTCGAAGGCCTGACAGTGCATGTCACCGCCGGGGCCGAGCCCGACCTTCCCGACGACCTGGAGACGCCGGGCTATGTCTATGGCGGCATGCTCCCGGCGGCCGAGATGGCCGCCTACCGCGAAGCCCGGTCCTGCCATGAGGCTGCGTCGGAGGCCGTCGCCGAGGTTTTGGCCGAGACGACGGAGCCAGGCCCGGTGGATGCCGTCCTGGCCGACATGATCCGGGCCAAGCTGGCGTTGGACCAGATCGCGCTGGGCGGACGGGTCGTCACGATCCTGGTGTTCAGCCCGGACAGGCGGACCGGGATCCAGGTCCGTTCCTGGACCCCTGTGGAGCCGGAAGTCGTCGACGATCCGGATCCGCAGACGGATGACGACTGGGAGGTCGATCCGTGGACCGCGCCGTTCTCGCCGCCGCAGGCCGCCGCGCCCGAGCCTCAGGTCGAGGGGGTCAACCATGCCCTCCACGCCGTGCGGACCGAGGTCGCCACGCGGGGTCTGATCCGCGCCCTGGCGGACGATCCGAAAACGGCGATGACCGCCCTGATCGCCCGGCTGTTCGGCCAAGTCGCCAGCCGCGCGCATCGCCCGCGCGGCGAGTCCGCGCTCGGGATCACGGCCCAGGCCTTCAATCCCGCCGGCGGACGGGTGATCGAGACGCTCGACGGCGTGGTGCGCCAGCGGCTCGACGACCGGCGCGCTGCCTGGGAGGCGTCCGGACTGACGGTGATCGGCTGGGTCCATGGCTTGGGCGAGGCTGACCGGGCGACCTTTCTCGCCGAGCTGACGGCGCTGACCCTGGACCTTCGGGAGGAGCGGACCAACCTGATCCGCCGTCCGGCCCGGGCCGAGGCGGCCGAACTGGCCGCCCTCGCCGGCGCCGACCTGACGCGGCACTGGACGCCCGATGCTCCCTTCCTGACGCCGCACTCCAAGCCGCTCCTGCTGGCCATGCTCGAGGCCATGGACCAGGCGGATATCCGGGCCGCCGCCCTGAAGAAGCCCGAGCTGGTCGCGCTCGTGGCCGAGCAGGCGGCCGCCCGTCGCTGGGCGCCGGCCAGCCTGTCCTGGACCATCGCAGCCGATCTCGACGGAGGAGAAACGGGCACCCCGGAGGCGCCGGGCGATGACGGGGCTGCAGCCGACGACCCCGGCACGGACGGCAGGCCGGCTGAGGCGGGCGACGCTGACGCCGGCGCGTCGGGGGCGGGAGACGAGGACGACGGCGCCGGGGCCTTTGAGGTCACGGCCTCCGGTGTGGACGCCCTGGCCCACGCCGCGGAGTGACGACGACCGGGTGGGACCGTCGCGCCGAAAGGGGGCGGCGGTCCTGTTGCGGCCGGCACCTCGGTCGCCTCGCTCTGTTCGCTCCCGGCGCGGCGACGGCGGGGCCCGGCGAAGGCCGTCCCGGGAAGGAGAGGGAGGAAGGGAGGTCTCGGGCGAAGCGGGATGAAGGAGATCGGCTCCCTCGGCGGCTTCTGATCACAAGGAGACTGACATGCAGACCATGGTGTTCACCGGCCGGTTGGCGGCCGACCCCCAGATCAGCCCGGACTTCGCCAAGGCGGTGTTCCGGCTGCTCGAGAAGCGCGGCGTCGATAACGCCGGCAAGGACCGGCTCGTCGGCGTCAATTGCGTCAGCTGGTCCAAGGGCCTGAACGAGAAGGTCATCGCGCGCGGCCTGGCTCAAGGCTGCGAGGCCGTCGTCATCGGCGCCTTCATCGACACGGCCTACGCGACGAAGGACGGCCAGGAACGCACCGCCAAGGAACTGGTGGTGAACCGACTGACCGTCCTCGACTGGGCCGAGTCTCGCGACGGCGCCTCCGGCGAGGCGACAGACGCCGACCGCGCCGCCGCCTGACCTCTTCACACCCTTCATCTTCAGGAGACTGACCATGCAATCCCTCACCCTCGAAGGCTATCTGGCCGCCGATCCCTCCATCCTTTCGGCCCAGGACAGCGGCAAGAAGCGCGCGAGCTTCCGCGTGCTGGAGACCACCCGCTACCGCAAGGCCGACGGCACGCCGGGCGAACGAACCACCGGGTTCAACTGCGTCTGCTTCGGCGAGGCGACGACCGAGAAATACATCGCGCCGTTCGCGAAAAAGGGCAGCCGGGTCGTCCTCCAGGGGCATGTCGAGAACGACACCTGGACCGGCAAGGACGGGGTCGAACACTACGACCTGCGCCTGATCGTCAGCGACATCCGGCTGAAGAACCGGCGCGACCCGGCCCCGGAGGCCGGTCCAGGCGACCGGCAGGTCCAGGAGCCCGCCGGTGGCTACGACCTGAACGACGACATTGCGTTCTGACGGCTCCCGGAATGAAAGACGGCCCGGGTTCCTGTGACCTGGGCCGTTTGTCTATGAGGCCGATAGCGCCGGGAGGCGGGAGGCGGGAGGAAGGGCGGAGGCGAGCGGGCCGATCGGGCCTGCTAACTTCGGAGCTTCCCCGTGACCAAATCCGCCTGGACCGACGACCGCATCGGTCGCCTCAAGACGCTCTGGCTCGAGGGCCGGACCGCCGACCAGATCGCCCGCGAACTGCAGAACGGGATCAGCCGCAGTGCTGTGCTGGGAAAGGTTCACCGTCTCGGCTTGTCGGCCGGAAGGCCGGGGAGGCCGCCTGTCTCCCAAACCACGGTGCCCCGGGCGCGCATCGAGAGGGCTATAGCGGGGCCGGTTGAACGGGCGGCGGCCGGCGCCGCATCGGTCCCGGCCGAACGCGCGCCCGACCTGCCGACCGGTGGCTTGACGATCCTGACGGTGAGACGCGGCCAGTGCCGGTGGCCTTACGGCGATCCCGCCCATGCGGGATTCTCGTTCTGTGGCCGGCCGGTGGCCAGGGGCGCTTTCTGCGTCGGCCACGCGGAGATGGGCTATCGGACGCCGCCGGGCGGCACCCCGTCGCTGCTCAGCCTTGCCGGCCTGGTCTGAAGACAGACTTCGTTTTGACGTGCGTGTGATGATAATCGACGGCGGCCTCCCGGAGGCCGCCGTCTTGCTATGTCGTCGGCATAATCGACCGGACAGGACGGCGGCTCGCCGCCGTCGGGACACGCGGGCGCTGCGTCGTCGTCCGCATCGGCGCAAGCGATGCGCCGAGTTGTGTCGTCGTCGCGAAGGGCGACGACGACTTGCCCCCACACAACGCCCTCCGATCTTGTCATATCACCCCGGAAGTCAACGGCTGCGCCGTTCCCCTTCGCAGGCCGCAAGCGGCGGCCTCCTCCGGTGACTGCCGGGGACCCCGATATGGCCAAGACCGGGGTCGTTGCGCATGGGGCGCTCGGCATTCTCAAGGAATGTTCCAATGACCTTCTACAGCCATCCCTTCATCGCCTCCGCTTTCCAGAAGTCCGACTCCGCCTTCGACGACCTGACCAGCTCCCTGAACGAGGCTCGCCCGCATCCAACGGAGGAAGCCCTGGTCCAGCTCGGGCGCGCCCTGATGACCGAGCTGTTGGACGTGATCTCCGACACCGCGCTGGAAGACTACCAGACGATCCTGGGAGAGGCCCTGATCGGCGCCTTCCATTCGGCGGCCGGACGGATCGAGAGAGACGCGGACCGGGCGCGCGATACGATGCGTTCGCTCGACCGGGACTTCGACGGATCGGAGGCGGCCGATGCCGAACTTCAGGAAGCCACCGCGAAAGCCCGGGCGGGCGATGCGGCGACGCAGGCCTGCGAACTGATCCGGGATGCGGCGTCCGACACCTGGACGGTCGCGACCGGGGAGGTCTGGACAGCCTGGCGGGGCAGCCGTCGAGGTACGCATCTGACGGCGGCCCAGCTGGAAGCCAAACAGGCGATCAAGGCGATCAGGCAACGGCGGTCCGGAGAGGCCGATCCGGGCGGACCGGTGGTCGCCTTTCGGGGCGCGCCGACGGCCGACAGCGCGGAAGACGCTGGCCGGATCTTCGACGCCCTCAACTGGGCGAAACAGGAGTGGCCGGACATGGCTCTGGCGACGACCGGGGCGAAGGGGTCCGAGAAGCTGGCGATCAAATGGGCCCAGCAGAAGGGGGTGACCCTGATCCTCGCCCGGGCGGATTTCGACACCCACGGCAAGGCGGCTCCCTTCCGGGCGAACGACGAGCTGATCGCCCTCGAGCCGGAGGTCTGCCTGACCCTGGTCCATTCGGTGGACCGGGCGCGGGCGGATCATCGGCCGTTCGGACCGGCGCTCAACTTCGGACAGAAGGCGATGGAGACGGGGCTGCGGCACGTGTCCATCAAGGCGCGGGCCGCCTGACAGATCAGGCCTGAAATCAACGACCCGCTCGGCTTCGGCCGGGCGGGCTTTTGTTTGTCATCCGGGCGCGGTCGGAAAGAACGTTGCAGTCCCGGCGGCAGGCTGTGCTTTTCGGAGGTGGCGTTCGCTTCTGTTGATCGGGCATGTCGGCGTGTGATTGCGATGTATGACAATCTGAAAAAAGGGGCGGAGGGCAAGATAAAAGGGTGTTTTTGGCGCTTCGCGTTTCTTCTATTCTCTCCGTGACTTGGGCGGGATGACTTTGGTCCTTGGCGACTTGCGTTGAGTTGTCTTGTGGCGGAGGCCTTCTCTCGGTGCTGGGAGCTGTCGGATGCTGATCCGCAACGCCATCGACGAGCGGCTGTCGGCCGGTTCTGGCCAGGACACCGACGGGCTTCGGGTGAGTCTGCCGCTTTCCTTGAAGAAGGACCGCGTCGGGGTCCGCACGGGGATGCTCCAGCGTCTCGCGAGCTCTCGCGCCTTCGCGCTCGGCGACCGCGCCGGCGTGCTGAGGGCGGCCCAGAACCGGTCGGGTCGGGCCTTCCGCTTGGATGTCCGCCAGAAGGTGATCGTCAAGGCGCTGGTCTCGCGCCATGCCGGACAGGGCGCCGACCGGGCGGGGGGCCTGGTCAAACACGTGGCCTATCTCGGCCGGTCCGGCGCGGGTCTGGAGGGCGAGCGGCCGGAGTTTTTCGATCGGGAGTTCGACGGCGTCCGGCCGGCGGTCGAGACGGCGGGCTGGAGCGACGACCGGCATCATTTCCGGTTCATCATCTCCCCCGAGCATGGCGAGCGCCTCGACCTGAAATCCTATGTCCGGGAGGTCATGGGACGGGTCTCGGCGGACCTCGGCGAACCGAACCTGACGTGGGTGGCGACCTGCCATTACGACACCGACCAACCGCATGCCCATGTGCTGGTTCGCGGGCGACGAGAGGACGGACGGGACCTGGTCATTCCGCGCGACTATATCGGCTACGGCTTCCGGGCGCGGGCGCAGGAAGTGGCGCAGGAGCGGCTTGGGGACCTGTCGCGGGTCGAGGCCGAGCGGCGGATCTGGAAGCAAACGGAGGCGGATCGATTCACGGGCTTCGACCGGCGGCTGATCGCGTCGGCGGACGCCAATGGAATGGTGGCCGACGGGGTTGGAACGAACGACGCCTGGGCCGCCCTGACGCGCGGTCGCCTCCGTCACTTGGAAGGCTTGGGTTTGGCGACGCGGCTCGGCCGTCGCTACCGGCTGGTGTCGGACATGGAAATGACCCTCCGGACGCTTCAGGCTCGACGAGATATCATTCGGACGATGAACCAGAGACGGCTCGAGGGTGCGCGTGACGTCCGGGCCCTGGGGCGCGATCCGGTGCGGGGCGTGGTGGTGAAGACGGGCTTACATGACGAGGCCGGCGCCGCGCCCTTTGTGGTCGTGCGCGATGCCGATGGGCTCGAACACTATGCGCGGCTGCGTGCGGGGAGCGCTCCGCCGCAGCTCGGCGAGGCGGCGAGGCTCCAGCCGCTGTCGAACGGGCTGGCGCAGGTCATACCCGGACGCGGCGCGGATCTGTCCCGATAGTGTTGGCGGCGTCCCGACCCGAGGCTAGTTTGACCGCGCCCGGGTGGCCGTTGCGCATGTTCAAGCCGAAAGGCCAAAGGTGGCGGCGCGTGTTGTTCAACGCCCGGCGCGCATCGCGGTGTCGCGGACGTGGCGCGTTGCCGGGACCGGGCAGGCGAGTCATACCACCGTAGCGTGATTGACCGAATCGGCGTGTGCTTACGCTGATCGCTCAGGGGGACGATGCCGAATGGCGAGTGGAATCAGCGGCTCCACCATCAAGTCCTGGTTCCAGTATCGGTGCGAACGCAAGACCCGATATGAGATCATGGATCCTGAGGATCTCGCCGCGGTGCCCGTCGTGAAGGACGCGCGTGAAGAATCCTGGGCGATCCTGGGCATTGAGTTCGAGGATCGTGTTGTTTCGCGCCTCGCGAAAAAGACCGGAGTCCTTCAACCCAATATTCCAAAAGAAGGTCTGCCGGAACGTATGGCCCTGGCCTTTCTCAAGGGGCTGGGCTCCGCTGAGTACGCCGCCCAGGTCAACCTGCGGCCCCGTCGGACCGATCGGGTGCTCGGCGCGGGCAGCGAACTCCGGCTTCGGCACAGTTTCGCCGACCTGATCCGCAGGGATCTGTCCGGCCCCGAACCCGTGTTCACGGTGATCGACATCAAGGCGACCCGGTCGGCTCGACCGTTCCACAAGACCCAGGTCGCCTACTACGTCCGGCTTCTCAGGGCTGTGCTCGACGAGATCGGGGCAGCCGGCAAGGTCGCCGACCACGGAGAGATCTGGCACATCGCCGAAGGAAGCGACGCCACGGGCAGCGACCATGATGTCGATCCGTTCCTTCTCGCCCCCTATCTTCGTCAGGTGGAGGACTTCTGCCTCAACACCTTGCCGGCCGTGGCGAGCAAGGTCGTCGCCGCCGGCAAGGATGAGACCTTCTTCCACGTCTATTTCAAGTGCGAGCAGTGCGCCTACCTTCCCCATTGTCAGCAATGGGTCTCTCAGGACCGGCCGCCGGAGCGGAGGGATATTTCCGCAGTCGCCGGCCTCTCCCACGAGGCGAAGCGCACCCTTACCGGCGTCGGCATACGGACGGTCGCCAGCCTCGCCGAGGCTTCGCCGGGGATCGCCAAGATGGATGGGGCTGGCTGGTCGCTTTCGCGGCGAGCCGACACCCTCATCAACAGGGCCAAGGCCCTGCGGGAGGGCGCGATCGGCCGCGGCGTCGATCCCCATAGTTTTCTGATGCCGCCAAGGGCCGATGTCGCCCTCTATCTGATCGCCGACAACGACCCGGTGGACGATGGGCTGACCACGCTCGGCTACGCCTATGTCGAAGGCGGCGTGGCGAGGGAGATCATTGAAGTCCTGCCGACGTCGGATCGTCAGGCCGAAGCCGACGCCCTGGTCCGGATCTTCGCCGCGGTGGTCAATGATCTGCAGGCCGTCGATGCGAGAAACGAGGCGACCGAGGCCGCCGGAGGCCAGGGCCTTCAAGCCCATATCTTCCTCTATGAAACCAGCGAGGCGATTTCTCTTCAGAACGCCGTCGCCCGTCACCTGAAGGATCCTCGCGTGCGGGGCGGTCTGCTGAACATGGTCCGGCTTTTCCCGCCGGAGGAGATTGTCCCGGAGCCCGAGTTCCGGGGCATGCAACATCTGCCCGCGACCGCCGTGCGAAGCGTGATGGAGCAGTTGTTCGCCATGCCGGTGACGGTCTCTTACGACCTCCGCCAGGTCAGCCAGGCCATCGCCCAAGCTCATCCCGAGGTCCCCGCCTATCGACCGGAAAGCGGCTTCGAGCGGCCGTTCTCGGCCCTCCTCTCTCTGGAAGTCAGTCGCGCCCTGAGAGAGAACCGTAAGGGCTATCCCGGAGTTACGGAGATCCGCGCGGATGTGTCGGCCCGTCTCGCGGCCTTGCGAGGCGTGACGGACTGGCTTCGCGGTCAGCACGAGGCGCGTCTCGCGGCCGGCGAAGGGCCGATGCTGCGGCTGAACAAGAAGCCGTTTCGTCTCCAGGAGAGTTTCGATCCCCTCGATGCCGGCGACCTCGATCTTCTTCGCGCCTTCGAACTCCTCGAAAATCGTGCGGGGATGCTCGATACCCTCATCCGACTGGCGCAGCCCAAGGCGACCCGCCGGGACTCCGGCCGCGCCATGGGTCCCCTGACGCTCATCGATATTTCCAAACGGGCTCGGGTCGTACAGATCCGGCTGGCGGCCCGCCGGGGCGAGGCCCAGGACGCGGACCTATCGCCCGGAGGCTACGGGATCGTCGCGAGTGACGGCGAACCGGACCTCATTCTCGATCCGCGTCTGTGGCGCGAACTGGCGTGTGATCTGCGCTCGCCACGCCCCGGCGACAGCCCGGGCGAGATCAGGATCAACATCTTCCGCCCCACTTTCGAGGCGCCCCTCTTTCAGGAGGTCGTGCGGCGGGCCGGACAGGAGGGCTGGTGGCTGGACCAGACCTTCGTGGATTTGAATGCGGACAAGGCCGACGCCTTCCTCACCTTCCTGGGTGCGGGGTTGGCCGCGTGACGGTCCGGGACGACATTCTGGAGTTCCTCAGGGCCCCGGCCGATTTTTCGGCGACCGTGCGCGACCCCGAGGTCTGGGCGGCGGGTCTGACCGACTTCGCCAAGCCGTCGATCCTGCAAAGAGAGGACCGACCGCTGCGGGCGGCCCAGGAGGCGGCCTGGTTGGGCTTGGCGCACTCGAGGGCGGGCCTGGTTCTCGGACCGCCCGGAACGGGCAAGACGCACCTGCTGTCGTGGCTCATCGCCGCCTACGCCCTGTCGCGCCAGGCCTCGGGCCTGACCGCGCGGACCTTCGTGAGCGCCTTCACCCGCAACGCCGCAGCCAATGTTCTCGAAGGCGTTGTCAAACGACAGGCGATCCACGATCCGGACGCGCCGCCGCCGCTTTATTTCGGCGCGCCGCCGGCGGGCGGGATCGCGGCCGGCATCACGGTACTCGGGCGTGGCGACGAGGCCGAAGTTTTCCGACAGATCGCCACGGGCCGGGTGGTCGTGGGCGGCACCATCTGGTCTCTCTACCGGCTACTTTCCCATCCGGACGCCCCGGGAGGCGGAGGCCGAACCGCGCCGCTGTTCGACCTCGTCTGCATCGATGAGGCGTCGCAGCTCGTTCTCGGCCAAGGCCTCATGGCGCTCGCGGGGATGGCTCCGGGGTGTCGTGTCGTGGTGGCTGGCGACGACCGTCAACTGCCGCCCATCCGGGCCGCGCGCGCGACGCCGCAGACGGGCCGGGATCTCGGCGGGTCCTTGTACGCCTTCCTCAAATCGGCGGGGGTGCGTGAGTTCAGGCTCGAGGAAACCTTCCGCCTGAACGGCCCGCTCACCGAGTTCGCCCGCGACCAGTTCTACGACGAGACCTATGTGTCCGCCGCCCCGGACCAGAGGCTCAGTCTGGCGGCGAACTGGCGTGACGGTCTGGACGCGATCGCGAGAGCCGCGCTCGACCCCGAGTTCCCGATCGTGGTCCTGCTCCACGACGGTCCCTCCGCCTCGACCTCCAATCCGTTCGAAGCCGCCTTGGCCGCCCGTCTGGCGGAGGCGCTGTCGGAGCGCGTTCTGGACGCGGCGGGCGACGCCTTAACGCTTCAGGCCTTCTGGACCGACGGGCTGGCGGTGGTCAGCCCGCACCGGGCCCAGAACGCCGCGATCCGGGCCGCCCTGCCGCCTCGTCTCAAGACCGCGGCCTTCGTCGAGACGGTCGATCGTATTCAGGGCAAGGAGCGGGACGCGGTCATCCTGTCCTACTGCGTCGCCGACGCCGAGTTCGCCTTGGCCGAGGGCGAGTTCATCTTTTCCTCCGAGCGGCTGAATGTCGCCACGACCCGCGCGCGATCCAAGCTGATCGTGCTGATCAGCCGCCGTCTGGTCGATGTCGCTCCGGCGGACCAGGAGATTGTCGACAAGGTCGAGATTCTGCGGCGCTTCGTCTTCGACTGCACCTCTCAAGGCCGGATCTTGGCGGACGGTCCCAACGGTCGCACGATCACGATCGAGGTCCTCACCAAGGGTTTCGAAGGCGGTGAGGCGACGCTGGACGTCACGACCGAGGAGACGCCCGTCGAGAGCGGCCTGGCCTTTACGGAGGATCTCGAGCGGGTGCTCGCCGGCATCCGGGATGTCTCCACTCGGGACGGCTTCGGAAGCGCCATGCTCAGCAAGGTCCGCAAGGCCTTGGCGATGCCCCATGAGCCTTTCGACGAGGCCCGACGCCTCCATCTCCTGGGGTGGATCTCCCTGCAGCACCGCGCTGGGAAGTTCGGGCCGTTCTGGACGGCGCGACCGTTCGAGGCGCCGCGGCGAGTCTATCCGGTCGATGAAGCGGAGGTCAGAAATCGACTGCCCAATATCGTGCGAGACGCTCGAAGCGGGAAATACGCCTTCTACGATCAGGTTCGGGATCGCTTCGGTTGGATGTCTGCGGGTGGCCAGGACGAACTCCTGCCCCTCCTTCACCGCCTCGAGGCCGAAGGCGTGCTTCACCTGCGGCCCGTCAATGACAGCCTTACTGTGGAGATGGCGAGTATCGCCGCCTCGGCGGACACCGACGCGCCGGCTCCGGCGCCGGTGCTGCTCGACGACGACTTTGTGCTCCTCAATGCGCTCGAGTCCTTCGAGGCCCACCGGATCAATTTTGGCGTCTTCGACGGCTGGACCTCCGTGGTCGAGTTGGCCGACCGGGCGAACCTGACTTTGGAAGGGGCGACGGAAGCCCTCTCTCGCCTCGAACAGAACGGTCATCTGATGTTGATCGAGGGCAACCGCCTCCGGTCGCGAATGGCCCAGTTGGCGCGCGAGTTGCGTCATGTGAAGCAGCGGTTCCGGTCGGACGATGCGGCGCGCCGGCCGTATCTGGCCCGACACGTCAAGGTCGAACTCCGGAACCGCGACAAGCCCAAACGCGACCTCCCGCTGGCGGACGTCTTTGAGGCGGCGTCCGCCGGCAGGGATCCCGGGTTGCAGCAGGCCCTGGTCGGTCTTCAGCAGACCCTCGAGCGCATGTGGGGTCCCACGGCGGCTCTGGCGGGATTTCAATCCCGGGGCCTGTCAATGATCCTGGACGGTTGGCAGGCCCGTGGCCCGGCCAACTTGGCCATTGCCGCCGACACCGGGTCCGGCAAGACGGAGGCAGCGGTCCTGCCGATCATCGCAGCCGCCATGGCGGATCACCTGGCCGGCGTCAAAGGCGTCCGCGCCATCCTGGCCTATCCCCGGATACGGCTGGCGGCGAACCAGGCGCAACGTCTCGCCGAGTATCTCGCGGCCTGCGCCGAAACGCCTGGCCTGCCTCTTCTAACCCTGGGTCTTCAGGTCGGCGCGGTCCCTCAAAGTTTCGATGCCCTGCACCCGGAGCGAAACGCGGACTGGAAGCCGGCCGGTCCGGACAGCTTCGTCTTCCCGTTCTTCAACTGCCCCCGATGCGGCGGGATCCTCACGCTACGGGTGGCGCAGGGCGTGGAGGGCGCCGACGCCCTGGTCTGCTCGGAGGGGGATTGGCGCTATGACGGATGGGTCGGCTCCAAGGAGGCGCTCAAGGCGCGTCCGCCGGCCCTGTTCCTGCCGACCACCGACAGCCTGCATCAATGGATGCACAATCCCGCCTACGGACGCCTCTTCGGAGACGACCCGGGCTTTGCCGCCCCGCGCCTGCTTCTGGCGGATGAGATCCACCTCTACACCCACATTCACGGGTCGCAGGTCGGGTGGGCGTTGCGGCGGCTCGCGGGCCGTGTGGCGGAGAATGCCGGTCCGGAAACGGCGCCCATGGTCAATGTCGGCATGAGCGCGACGATCGGCGATCCGGCGGCGGCCTGGGGCCGGCTCATCGGTCAGCCGTCCGTCGAGGTGATCCGGCCGACGCCGGAGGAGACTGAGACCAATCCACGGGGCCGGGAATATTTCTACTTCATCCAGCCCGAGGTCGAGTCGCGAGGAAGCGACATCAGCGGATCGTCGACGACGATCCAGAGCCTGATGTGTCTAGGGCATGGCGTCAGACGGCGGACGGGACGGGACGGCGGTTTTCGCTCGCTGGTCTTCTTCGATTCGATCGACAAGATGCGGCGGCTCCATGGAGCCTATGTCGACGCCGAAGAGGGTCTCGAACTCGCCGCCTACCGGACGATCGACTATGGCGACGATCCAAGGGGCGAGCCCCAACGCAAATGTTGTCGAGATCCCATCGGCTGCGATCGCTTCACCGACGGCGAGTGCTGGTGGTTCGCCGCCACGGATCAGAGACAGCGAGGGGCCCAGGGCAGCTTGCCCCCGGGGCAGCCTCTCCGGGTCGCGCGCAGTCCCATCTATTCGGGCACGAGCAGCGAAGCGGAGGCCCTCGTCAAAGGCGCCGACGTCGTGTTCGCCACGTCGTCGCTGGAAGTGGGCTACGACGATCCGGACATCACTCTGGTCTACCAGCACTACGCCCCGCTCAACATGGCGAGCTTCGTCCAACGCAAGGGCCGAGGGGGGCGCGGCGCCGACGATCGTCCGACCACCGCCGTGACGCTGTCGCTCTACTCGCCGCGCGACTCCTGGTGGTTCAGGCGGCCCCATGAAATGGTGTCGCCCGCGGGGTTCGACGCGCCGCTGAATCCCGACAACACCTTCGTCAAACGGGGACAGGCGCTGACGGCTATGCTGGATGGTTTGGCGCGATGGGAGCGTCGGAACGGGATGTCCGCCTTCGGCCCCGGCGGCCAGGTGAGGGCGCCGGCCCTGGAGGATGCGCGGCGTCTGGCTGAAACAGTGCTCGGGGCCGAGGTCTGGTCGATCTTCGACGCCACGGACGCCGGCGCCTTCCTCGGATCGGCGCTCGCCGCCGCACCGGCGGGCGACCTCGATCTGCCAAGACTTCGAGAGCGATTGGCTTGGGCCCCGAACGCGCTGTTCGACAGCATCAACCTTCCGACGGTGAACGTCATCGGGCCCGAGGTTCTCGGCGGTGCGCGCCAAGACGTGAGTCTGGCGCTGGCCACCGTCGCCCCCGGCAACGCCACGCGACGCTACAACGCCGCGAGCCTGCACTGGCGGACGCCTTGGGCGGGCCAGGGGCCCTGGTTCGCGTCCGATGACTATGAGGTTGCCGACTACCAGTCCTTGGCGCTCACGACGGAGGCCGTGCTCGAGCAGTTGCCGCTCGAGGCCAGGCCGGACCTGGCGGGCCTGGCGACCAGCCTCTGTCGGCCGACCCAGGTGCGCCTTGACAAGGTCGGGCGAATGGCCGGCTCCCACTGGACGCCGGACACAGGCTATCGGCCGGGCCTGCCGGCGCCGGTCGGGCCGTTGACCGATGGACGCGAACCTCTCGGCCACGAGAGTCGGGGAAGCCTCCGCGGCTTTGTCCTCGTCGATGCGGAGCCGGGGGCCGGTGCGGTCCTCGAGCCCGGCCTGTCGGGCGCGACGGCGGCGCTCTACACCGGAGACGCCCTCGGCCGTCAGGGCGCGGGTCTTCGCGCGGCCCGCGTCTATTGGGGAGCGGATGTGACGCTCAAGTTCGACGATCGGGAGGTTGAGCCCGTCGCCCTGTCCCAGACCTTCATCCATCCGGAAACGCGCCAGCCTCAACTGCATGGGTTCCAGGTGGAGACCGAGGGGTTGAGGCTCGCCTTCGACTCCACCGCGCTCGATGCGTTCGTCGAAGGTCATGATCTGAAGACCACAGCCGAAGATCGCCTCTGGTGGCGCCGGCAAGCGGTCCGGTTCGCGGTGGAGTCGCAAGGCCGAAGCGCCGGCCTGAACAGCTACGAGGCCGAGCGGGGCGCCCAGTTGATCGCCGCACTGACCGAGACTCCGGAGCTTAAGGCCCGCCTTCTCCGCACGACCCGGTTCTGGGCGACTGATCGACTCGAGGCCTTGTTCGAAGAGGCCCGTCTCCATGCCTTCGCCCATCACCCGCTGATGACCGCGACCCGGGTTCAGCGAGCGGCTGAAGCCTTCAGCAGCGACGCGATGCGAACCGTCGTCATCGCGGTTCTCAAGGACAGCGACGATCCCGAGGCGGGCAAGCGCCATCTGAGAAGCATGGTGCTCCACGGCCTAGCGATCCGGCTGAAACATCTCGTGGCCCATGTCGGACAGGGCGATGATCGTCGCCTGCTGGCTCACGTCCGGCTTCCGGTTCAGTTCGGCGACACGGACGACGTCATCACCGTGTGCGAGGCCGGCGCCCACGGCGACGGAACGATTCGGGCGGTCGCGGACGCGTGGGACCGCGTACTCGCGCTGTGGAACGAGGGTTTCGCGGCCTTCTGTCCCAATGCGGAGGAGGATGCCGCGGTCGAACGCTTCTGGACCCTGGCCTCCAGCCATGAGGCGTGGAGGGCGCTGGATCGGCGCGACCCCCGACGTATGGCCGAGATCGGGGCGGCCATCGGTCGCTCCGGCTCTCCGCCGCCGTCGGCCGTGCTCCGCATCCTCTTCGATGTCGAGGCGGTGTCGGCCGAACCCATGGCGCTCTACGATCTCGCCTGCGAGATCCGCGCCGTACAGGCGGGACTGAGGGAGCGTCTGGGGCGCAAGCCGCACGATTGGGAGATCGCGGGCGCTTCGGTTCTGGAAGCCCAGTCGGGCGCCGCGCCCGTTCTCGCGCGCCTCTATGCGGCCTATCAGACGCTTGATGATCTGGGAGACGGCGGATTCAGCGCGGAAGCCCGCCTCGCCGATCAGGTCAATCGGCTCGCGGCGCCTCTGTGCGTCGACGGCTGTCGCGCCTGCGTCCACCAGTCGAGCGACCTGATGAGCGATACCCTCGTGCAAAGTAGCGTCAGTCGGACCGCTGTCGCGGCGTTCCTGGGAGGCTAGGCGGGCTGAACGTCGAACCGGTCCAGGGCGTCGTTGGCCCTTAGCCATTCCCAGACTTCCGCCGTGATCAACGCCAGGGTCGCGCGATGTTCCGCCAGGGCGTTCAGGAATTCGCCCACGTCGCCGGCGCCGATCGCCATCGTGCGCTCTTCCTGAAGGGCGTCATATTCAAGCTTCTGGCGCCGGATCACGGTCGGGAGGTCCGTCGTCGCCACCTGATCCTGGGGAAGGATCGCCTTCTGGCCGAAGGCGGTGAGCCGCGCGCCCAGATCCGAGGTCGCCGCGATGCCACCCAGCAGTTGGCCGTAGGTGATCAGTGGATGGTAGCGGTCCTGCGCCACCGTCCTGATCCTCGACCTCACGGACCGATCCAGCCCCGCGACCGCCGGAAGGAATTCTCGGTCGTAGGCCCAGAGGGACTCTCGCAGCGTGGTTTCGTCCTGGGCTTCCGACAGGCCCTCTCCGACATCGGCGGCGGTGCGCCGGGCGGTGTCGACGACATGTTGGGCGTCGCCCTGGCCGACGAAGTCGATGAGGTCCGCCACCTCGAGAAGCGCCTCCAGTCGCGCGGTCTGTTGACCGGAGGTTTTCAGCTTCTCGCTGGCCTGGTTGAGGCTGTCGCCGAGGCGCCGGCGGGCGACCGCGTCGGGCAGCACGTCCAGCAAGGCCTCGAGATCCGCCAGGCGGTCGCTCATGCCTCACCTCCTTGACCGGCGGTCGCCGCCGCGGCGATTGCGCGCCCGGTCTCCTGGATTTCCGTCAAGGAGGCCGCGCCCGCGGCGTCTCGGACGCAGGCGGCGGCGTGTTCGTGGAACAGATCCACGAGCCGTTCTCCGTCCTGGCACAGGGTGTTGACATCATCCAAGGCTCGCGCCGGGGTGCGCGCCAGCCAACCGAGCCTTTTTGACAAGGCGGCCGGCACGATGGCTTCGGCGTCTTCCATATCCAGAAGCCAGTCCTCCATCGGTTCAAGCACCTCGGCGTCCAGTCGCCCAGCGGCCTTCAGTCGGTCAAACGTCGTCTTGAAAGCCGAGATGCGTTCCGTTCCGACGGCGGGCAGCAGGATGGAGACGGGCGATATCGCGGCATCCAGGCGTTTGAGATGGTCCGCGACGGATCGCCCTCGGAGAAGCTCCATCAGATTGGCTCCCCTGTTCTTCAACTGGGCCAATTCGGTTCTGTCGATCTGGCCGCCTTTTTCCTTCCAGACCCCGAGCAACTCGATCGTCTTGCCGAACTCGTCGGGCATGCTGCAGTCGCCCTGAGGCGGGGCGTCGGCGAATCCGGTGGAGACGAGGCGCGCCAGGGCGGGCGCGACGTCGCTGACGTCCGTCAAACCGTGGGTGGGGACGCCGTCTGCCGTCGCGAGCGGCAGGGCGATCAGCGCGCGTAGTTCGGCGCGCAGCCGAGTGTGGAATTTGTCCGTGGCCGCCAGCCATTCCTGCCAGGGGAGGCACCGGGCCCGAAGGTCGCTAGTCGGATCCTGCTCATCGCTGAGGATGTCGCGCAGTTGCTCCCAGAGCGGGGCCTCGGGCGACACCGACCCTCGAAGCCAGCCGCGAAGGAGCAGGATCTGGGCAATCGACCCGGCGGGGCGCCAGAGTTCGCCATCCGCCGTGGTCGGCACGCGTCTTGTGATGAAGGCGGCTGCGATCTGCTCAAGCCGGCCCATGAAGGCGGCCAGGTTTCGGCGATGGAAGTCCGCATCGCCCGCAGAGAGCGTCTTGTCCCACCCGAGCGCGAGATAGGCCTCCAGGCCGTCCAGAGCCCAGGCCTCGCGGGGAAGGATGAGGTAGTCCCGAGCACCGGAGGTCGTGCCTTCGAGCTTCACCCGTTCCGCGGTGACGAGCCTCGCGAAAAGCGCCGGGGGCAGATTGATCCGCCTGGAATCCAGCCGAGACACGATCTCGTAAAGCAGGGTGTTCCAGCGGCTCGCGGTTTCGATCCGCTCGCTCGCCGCCCAGGCGCGGGCGCTGTCGCGCAGGATGTCGAACTCAGACGCCTTGACCGAGGCGCGTTTCGGCTTGGGGATGGAGACGGTCGGGCGCGCCGGGCGAGCCAACAGCGATGTCGCGGGACCTGGCTCCGGCGCGTCGGCCACCTCCAGCGGAACGTCCGCGACCGGTTCGATGGCGGGGGCAGCCTCGTCCGCCGGCGCCGCGCCGGCGACATCTTGGCCCAGCCAGGGAAGCCGGAGCGCGTCGAAAAGACTCTTCGGCGCGGTGGCGAAAGCCAGTTCGCCGTCCCGTTCGGTGGTGTCGGCGCGGTCGGGGTCCGCCCAATAGGCCAACAGTCGCCGCATCCGGGCTTGTTCGACCGGATCTTCGATCTTGTTAGAGACAATCTGGTTGAGCCGGCGCGACAAGGCTCGGTCCGACCGGCGGTCCTCCTTGAAGGCGGTCGGCTCTATGTGCCGTGGCGGAAACCGGCCTTCCGCCAGAGCGTCGGGCTGGGAGAGGGAGGGATTGAGGATCGCCTGCAGCATGCCGCGCGGCGTCTTCCAGGTCTGTCCCCCGTCATTCTCCTTCAAGGCCTCGAACATGTTGTCGATGGCCGTGGGCGTCAGCGGGAACAACCCGATATCGCCTTCCTGACCGAAGGTGGCGAAACAGCTGTCCCGATGCGGACAAGGATCGCAGCGATTGGGCGGCGCCAAGCTGTCGTCGTTGGCGAACTCACGTCTCCAGCCGTTGAGCCGCACCTCGCCTGCCCGTACGGCGGACAGGTAGCGGGCGAGAAACTGGCGGCGTCCCCGGGGATCCCGCAGGGTCGCGACGTCCTGCAAGCCGCCATCGGCCTCGCCGAGCCGGATTTCGTGGGTGATCCGCTGCTTGAAGTTCGGCTGAAGCTTGTCGTAGTAGGCTGGCGTCACCCCCACGACGGAGATCAGCGGGCAGACGTCCACCTCGTCTTCATCGCCTCTGGCGTCGGCGTTAAAGGTCAGGACGTCGATCAGGCTGTCGTCCAGACCTTCCCAGGATGTGATGTCTTCCAGGAGCAGAACAAGTCTCTGGCCGCGTTGCGCGAGCGCCTGGCGAACGCTCCTGAAGAGGGTTTTCAGTCCCTCCGCGGAGACGCCCAGCACATTCTGGATCGCGTCGTTCTTGCGCCGGTTGAGAACCTTCAGAAAGGCGATGCTCGTCCGAAGCCGGCCCTGCGCCTCAATGTCGACCGCCAGTTCGTCGGCGAGCCAGCCCTCGGCGCGGTAGGCCGCGATCGTCTCGCCTTCCCGGACCAGACGTCGGGCGAGTTCCTCGGCCTTGCCCGAGACGCCGCTGTTGTAGATGACGCCCAACAGGTCCGCGAGGGACTCGATGTCGAACAGGTCGAAGGTGGCCGACGCCGAGTTCCGCTCGCCCTTGGCTCCCTCCAGGAGACTGAGGATGCGCGCGGGACTGGCCCATCGGCCCTTGATTCTGGCGTGGCCGAGGATCTCGGCGGGGGCGAAGTCCTGGCACCACTGTTCGTCGTCGAGCGGGGGATCGTAGTGGCCCACCTCGAGGGTGTTGGCGAGCGTGCTGAGGAAGATGTTCGCCCGACCTTGGGACGAGGCCTTCTGACGTTTGCCAAGGGTGTCGAACAGCGGGGCGAACTCTTCCGGGAGCCGCGCCTTGAGCTGCGTCAGCGCGCCTTCCAGACTCCCGTCCGCGCGCCGGAGGAGAAGTTTGACGTCCTCGCCCTGGGGCCAGTTGATCGACAACCATCGGATGATGTGTGACTTGCCCGATCCGGGCTCGCCCTGGACCACGCAAAAGGCGTGAGTGCGGTTGACGTCCGACAGCGACGTCAGAACGGAGCGCTCATCCAGAGCGGCGAACTCGCCGGCGTCTCTGCCCGCCACATCGAAACCCTCGATGGGCGTGTGGGTCGCCAGGAAGATGGCGTCATCGCCTTCCAGCGCTTCGGTGACGAAGATCGCCTTGGCGTCCTCGGCCTGCCAACAGGCGTCCATGGCCAAACTCATCAGCGGGCCTCCTCGCCGATCATGACGGCGTCGAACGCAACGGGACCCTCGCCCTCCGTCTCGAACAGCTTGTACACATCGGCGCTGTCCCCGGAGACCAGCAACTGGACGAGACCCTGCTGATGCAGTCCGTGAAGGGCGATGCTCAGAAGCGGGCTGATCCGCCGCAGCGCAGGCTTGTGATTGGTCTGATTGCTCAGGCGGGTGAACAGCCGGCCGCCGTCCAGGAAGGGCAGGCGGCGTGCGATGATCTCCAGAAACACCGGCGCCGAAAGGCGCTGGCCGGGCTCGATCGCTTCCCGGACGATCTCGCGCGCCAACCTACGGCTGGGATCGAGGTAGTCCTGGGCGCTCGCGAAAGGCAGCGACGCGGAGAGTCCGAGGAACGCCATCCATCTCCGCCATGCGACCCATTTGGTGGGGTTCATGGCGGAACCGGACGCGCCCTCCTCGACGAGCACCGTGTTGATGCGATCCGCGACCTCGGATCCCTTGAGATCGAAAAGCCAGGCCAGGTCCTGCAGGCGATCCGCCTCGACCGCGACCCAGGCATAGGAGTCGAGGAGAGGCGCGTCCGTATCACCCGCCGGCCGCCCGCAGAGTTCGTCATAGACGACGTCGGCCATATCCATGGCGGACCGGGCGAGCAACTCGGGAGCCAGCGCGACCTCCTTGCCGTTGAGTTGCAAAAGCCCGAGGCTCGACGCCGCGCCATAGGTATCGTTGGCGAGACTGTCCTTGACCTTGTTGCTCTCGCCATCGACGAGATAACCGGGATTGAACAGACCATCGAGCAGGGCGCGCTCCGTGCGGCCGCCGAGGGCGTCCAGGCCCGCGACGAGCGACCAGACCCGCTCCGGCGATCCGTTGGGACTCGAAAGAACGCTCATGACACCACCTCGTGCTCGCCGACGACATCTTCAAACGCGGCCTCAGGCAAGGGCGCGTGACGAGAGACCATCTGGTCCAGACGACGACCGAACAGCGAGCGACCGCCCCGATCGATGACACACCAAGTCGTTTCCGGCCATTGCGAACTCCAAGCGGCGACATCACGAACTTGGTCGAGGGCGACGCCGTCGTCCGCGTCGAGGATGATCGCCGTGGACAAGCGCGCCGGTCGGCCTGAGCCGGAGAGGTCGCGAGTCGATAGAAGCAGGGCGAGGCCCGACTTCTCAGCGAGAAGCGTTGCGGCGCGGTTCGCCAGTCGCACGGGCACGACGAACTGTTCGAATCCAGCCGATGTCAAACGTCGGAACAGGCCCGGCAGGCCGCGGTCGTAGTCTGGGTCCGCGGGCTCGAGAAGCAGAATGCCGGCGGGATGGCCGGCCAAGGGCCGGGCTTCCACGTCCCAAAAGCGTTCGAGGCCCGCGCAATGCAGGCGCACGGGCGGCGAAGCTCCCGCCGCCCGACAGGCCGGGCATCGGCCGCACGGCGGCGCCAAGGCGAGGGGTTCTATGAGTTCGAAGGTCGCCCTTGTCACGCAGGTCTTGGCGGGAGCCGTCATCATGGCCTCGAACGGCGTCAGCTCAGCCCGGATCTGTCGCAGTTCCGCATCGCGAACCGCATAGATCCGGTCCCAGACGTCCGTTTCGGCCGGGTCGGAAAGCGCCGGCTCCGTCAGTTCGACCCTCCAGGTCACCCCCGGGGCGTCGGACTGGCTGGATACGGACAGGACCTGAATGGCTTTCGCGCGCTGCATGAGCGTCAGAAGGGCGCGGTTCCAGGCCCGGTTATAGTCGTTGGTCAGCGGGGCGAGGCCGAGGCGAATTGCATCGAGATCAAGGGTCAATTGTCGCATGCCGCCGATCCACTCCGATTGGCTAGCCTGTTCGAGCATGGCCTCCCAGCGAGGCACGGCGATCTCTCGCGTCAGCAAGCCATTCGTCGCCAGGCCGAAAGCCATCGAGGCGTCGCTCTTTTTGAAGCCGTTGGTGAACAGGCACACCGCGAGGCCCTGACCTCCGTCCCGGGCGGCCCGCCCAATCTCCTGGTACCAGCGGGCCGCGCTCTCCGGCAGGCAGGCATGGATGACGGTCCGGACGTCGCCCTTGTCGATGCCCATGCCAAAGGCCGAAGTCGCGACGACGAGATCGAGCGCATCGGCGGCCCAGGCGTCGATGATCCGCGTCCGCTCCGCGCCGGTGGTCTCCCCCGTGAACAGCGCGATCCGCTCGTGCCCTCCTTCACCGGTAAGTCGCCTGAAACAGGACTTCGCCGCCTCGACCTCCGTGACATAGATAATGGCGGGCCGCGGCGCCCGATCAACAACCCGCCAAAGCTGCTCGTCCCTGTCCTCTGCGCGATCGAAAGGCGCGATGACGACGTCGTGGTCGTAACGAGGCAGTTGCGCGTCGATTTCCAGCCACGACCCCCCGAGGCGCCATCCGGCCTCAAGCACCCTGCGGGCGTTTGGAGGCAGAGTCGCCGAAAGGAGTACCGCGCGAAGCGCGGGGTTGGCGACGCGCAATCGCGACAACAGGGACGGCAAGCGTTGAAAGTCTGGGCGGAAGTTTCGGCCCCAGCTCTCGATGATATGGGCCTCGTCAACGAACAGGTGGGTCAACCGGCCGTCGAGACCGGGCAGGCGCGCGGTGGGGAAGGCGCATTCGGCGAAATAGTCGGCGAGCGCCGGGTTCAACGCCTTCTCGGGCGACAGCAGAAGCACCGGCACTTCGCCGCGGCGGAAGGCGTCGATGATGGCGGCGCTTTCGGTCGGCCCCGTGTCGCTGGTCAAGGCCCGGCTTCCCTCGAGGCCCGGCACGGAGGCAAGGCTTCTGGCATGGTCGAGGGCCAAGGCGATCGTCGGGGTGATGACGAGAACGCAGGCGCCGGGATCACGCCGCCGCCCTTCCAGGGCCGCGATTTGGAACAGCAGGCTCTTGCCGGACCCTGTCGGCATACTGACCATCAGGCCTGACCCATCGGGCTGGGTCAGCATCGCCCTGACCGAGGCCTTCTGCGCCGCATGCCGATAGGCTTTGTGCTGGCTGGATCGGATCAAGACCCCATCGGGGGACGCGGCCTCGAACGCCTGCCGGTTCCTCTGATCAAGTGTCAAAGCCTCCGCGAGACCATCCAGGGGCAAAGCTTCACTTACCAGCCGGACGTGGCCCTTACCGCTTCGGGCCAGACCGAAGCGGCCGAGTTGGCCCTCGTCCTCCTGGGTGAGCGTCACGCCTTCCGAGGCGATATCCAGCAGACCGTCGCACAGTCTGACCCAGGACCGGAGAAGCGCGGCGCGATCAGCGGGCGCGCCGGCCTCAAGCAAGGCGGTGCGACATCTCGCTCGGCTCGCCGTCAGCCACGACGTCTCGCCGACGTCGAGAACCTCGCGGCCCGGCGTGTCCGCACTCATAGCGACTCCCCCATTGGAGACACGCTCTATTGGAAGCCGCCGTTTTGCAACTGCTGAGGGAACAATCTTATGGCCCAGGGTCGCCGTTCGACCGCCACCGATCGAACCCCGAGCGTCTTAACTCGCAGGCGGGACAGGCGCCGCATCCCCGCCCCCACGGGTTCGAGGTTTGAGTGTCGCCTTTGTAGCAGGTGAGGGTCTCGGCGCGGATGAGTTCGACGAGTTGGGGGCCGCCAAGCTGGTCCGCCAGAGACCAAGTCTGGGCCTTGTCGATCCACATCAGCGGGGTCTCCAGGACCAGGCGGGACTCCATGCCCAGATTGATGGCCACCTGGAGCGCCTTGATCGTATCGTCGCGGCAGTCCGGGTAGCCGGAGTAGTCAGTCTCGCAGACGCCTGTGACGACGTGCTTCAGCCCACGCCGGTAGGCGATAGCGGCCGCGAAGGTGAGGAAGAGCAGGTTGCGGCCCGGGACGAAGGTGTTCGGCAGGCCGGATGCCGTGGTCGCGATCTCGACGTCCTTGGTCAGGGCCGTGTCGCTGATCTCACCCAAGACCCCGAGATCGAGGACGCGATCCTCGCCGAGCTTGCCGTCCCAGTCCTTCATGGAGCGCAGGCCGTTGAGAACCACGGCGCGGGCATCGAGTTCGGCCCGGTGGCGTTGGCGGTAGTCGAAGCCGATCGTCTCCACGCGGTCGAAACGTTTCAAGGCCCAAGCTAGACAGGTGGCCGAGTCCTGGCCGCCGGAGAAGAGGACCAGGGCGCCGCTCACGCCCCTTCGCCGAAATAGGTGACGCGGTCCTCTGTGGAGTCGCGCAGCACGGCGACGCTGTGCAGGTTCGAGATATCGTCCTCAAGCTTGCGCCAGATATAGGCGCACAGATTCTCCATCGTGCCCGGACCGAGATCGTTGATCTCGTCGAGGAAGCGGTGGTCGAGGGCGTCACGGGCCTGGGCGAGCTTCTTGGCCAGGAGACCCGTGTCGATGATCATCCCCGTTTCGGGGTCCGGCTTGCCGCGCAGGGTCACTTCGGCGCGGTAGGAGTGGCCGTGTATGCGGCGGCTGCCCTCGGTCTCGATCTCGCGCTCGAGAGTGTGGGCGGCGTCGAACCGGAATTGTTTGGTCAGTTCATACATGGCGTCGGTCGCAGAAGATCATGAGTCGGCGGATTGGAGCAGTTCCGGTTGCGTTTCGGCGGCCGCGGCCGCTCCGGCCCGGCGCGCTCGGAGGTCGCGGCGGACAATGCCCTCGACGTGCTTGGTCAGCAGCGTCACATCGCTGCTGGTGACATTGACCGCCTTCCAATGGCGAACGTCGCCATTGCCGAAGTCCCAGCTCCCCGACGTCCAGGCCGTGCGACCCTCGAGAGCGGCCAGACCCTTGGCGAACTCGCTCCAGGTGCGGGCGTTGTCGAGGGTCGCCAGCGTCTCCATGACAAAGCCCATCGATTGGATGCCGGCGCCGTGGACCAGACGTGACGAGGCCGGCTTGTGACCCCACCAGTCCTCCGGAAAGACCATCTGCACAGCCTTGAAGAACTCGCTGATGAGGTCGAAGCACTTCCTGGGGCCGTTGGGCTCGAGCACCAAAAGCCGCATGACGCCGTCGCTCAGGGAGTTCATCAGAACCTTCTGGATAGAGGTGTCCTTGAGGATCCCGGAGGGGTTGGTGTGCTGATAGATCTGCCCCTTGAGTGAGGACGCCTGGCTGAAGTTCAGCCGTTCGGTCAGCTGCGCGGCCATGGCCCGGCTCTGCATCCGGTCCGGCAGACCATCCACCGTCGGCAGCAGTTCATAGATGAGGGACTTGGGCAGGGGCCGCGTGTTGTTGATAAGGACGAACTGACGCCGCAACTCGGCCTCGTCCCGGCAGACCAGCAAGGACACGAAGAGCTGGAAATCCGACCGGCCCGAGAGATTGAGGGCTGTCAGGCGTTGCTGTCCATCGACCACAAGCCCCTTGGCGCATGTGTCGAGATTGATCGTCACGCGGCAGATCCCCCCGTCGAGTTCTTCGATCACGACGCCGCTCGTGAAGGCCACGACGATCGCGTTGGGAAGGACGGCCGCAGGCGTCTCCAGATAGTCTTTGATCTCGCGAATGTGGCCCGCGATCTGAGGGCGCTGGAAGCCGCTAAGGGTACCCTCGGCGTCCCGACCGACCCGATCAATTTCGGCGAACTGCAGAACCTGGCCGGCCGTGGCCGCGAAGGTCAGCACATCATGCTCGGGGCTTTGGCGCGCCCGCGCCGCGAGGAAGGTCAGGATCGTCATAGGCTTTGGTCTCGGTTCGAAGGCAGGGCGTTCACCACGGTCTTGAAGGCGGCGAGGTTGTGAATTCCGCGCCGCTTGTTCCGGTTGCTCGCCCGGAAGATCATCACCTCGATTCCGACGTCCTTGCAGATGCGGCAATTGCACTTTCGCCAAGGCTTGTCGGTCAGGGTGGTGCGGTAGCGGCCGCGCAGTTTTTCGATGGTCCGGTGATCGCGAACATCCTCATAGGCCCGACCGGTGGCCAGGACCGCGTTGTAGGCGAGGACCGTTTCAAGCACGCCCTCAAGGTCCTGATCGTCATGATCATAGGCCCGGAGCGCGGCCAGGGCGTTGACCTCCAGGCGCGTGAGGTCCTCCGCCTTGAAGTCGCCCTGACGCACATGGGCCTGAAGGCGGGGATTCTCGATCGCCTGGGGTATGCGGATGGCCGTGTAATAGGTGAGGTTTGGCCCATCGCCGAGCCAGTAGTTCTGTTTGTCGTCCTTGAAGGCCCGCAACAGCGGCGAAGTCGTATCGATACTGGTGACGTTGAAGGCGGCGAACTCGTGTATCTCGTTGGCCTTGGCGAAGCCCAGGATGTGCAAACGCGTGGTCGTCGGTACGGCGTCGCGGATCGCGACCAGGCAGCGTTTGATCTGCTCCGCTTTGAGCGGAACCATGCCTCCGATGGCCAGATAGTCGTAACCCATGGCGACCAGTCGCCGGGCGGCCTCGGCCATGCTGGCGGGCGACCATCCCTGAATCACGCCCATGGGCGTGAACCGACCGCCGCGGCCGGCCTCGTCCCGGAAGGCGGCGGCGTTCTCAAGCGTGATATCGAAGCGGCGACGGGCCTCGGCGCTGCCGCCCTCCAGCCCCGTCACTGTCTCGTCGAAGTCGAAGATGATGTGGTCAACCGAGCATCCGTGAGTGAAGCCACAGTCATCGTAGAATTCGACGGTGTCCGCCGGGGTGTAGGGCGGCTTGTCTTCCTTGACGTAGGTGAAGGCGCCGCAGTCGCCGAAGAGTGCGAGGCTGGCGAATTCCGGCTTGTCGAGACGCAGGAACTCGCGTGCGCCAACGCGGCGGAACCGCATGCTCTGGGCTTCGGTATACTTTCCTTTGACCGGGCCATCGCCGACGATGCCGCGTGAGACGAGCATGCCGTGATAGGGCGCATATCCCAGGATCTCGTGGGGGTACGCATCGTCCCAGTAAGGCTTTCGACCGGGCGCGTTTCGGTCGTTGAGGAAGTCATAGCCTGGATCGACGAAATCGAGACTGTCGGCGAAAATGAACTTCAACGGGCCGGCCTCGACAGTTCTCGGTCGAGCTTGAGGAGATGCTCGCTCAAGCCCCTGATGTGTTTGCTCGTGGCCTGGACGTCATCCCATGCCCATCCAAGCCCTTCCCACTCGCCCTCTGTCCAACGGCAGCGCGGCGCGATCCGGGTCAGGGCCGCGGCGACCTCGGCCGCGGGGTCGGCGCTCGCATCGGCGCGCGTCCAGATCGGATCCATCAGCGCGCCGATGGCCTGAATGCCGGCCGAGTGCATCAGACGGCTCTCTTCCGATGATCGCCCCCAGGCGTCCGGGAAGGCGTTTCGCACCGCAGCCCAATAGATGCAGAGCGCCTGGAACGCCGCGTCCGCTCCGCTCTCCGGATCGTAAGCGCCGAGGGCGCCAGCTGGGCGCAAGTTCGCCGCGATCGCCTTGGTCAAACCCGAGTCCGTGATGACGCCCTTCGTCCCGTCGCCCTGAGACTCCCGCTTGATCAGACCCTGCAATGGAGACGCCGGATTTTCAGCTAGGGCGGCGCACAGGGCGCTCGGAAGCTGGCGGGGCTTGAGCGATTTCGGCAGGGCCATGGACATCGAGGGCAGAAGCTCATCGATCAGTCTGGAGGACAGGGGCTTGGCCTTATTGACCAGAATGAACTGAGCGCGCTGGGTCTCGACCTCGTCTGAAACGAAGGCGACGACAGGCACCTGTAGGTCCGCTTGTTCCGCGCGCGCGAGCGCCAATGAGCGTTGCTGGCCATCAACAATCCAGGCCGCGCGCTGACCCTCGGGACGGATAGGAATGAGAAGCTCGCCGCTTCGGACGGAGCCATTTTCCCCGGCGGGACCGCGGGCGGACTTGAATCGCACCTGAGGGGAAAGCGCGAGGATGATGGCGTTCGGAAACAACACAGGCCCTTGGCTGAGAAACTCTGCGATCTCCGAGACGTGGGCGCGGATCTCCTTGCGCTGGAAGCCCTCGAGATTTCCTTCACCACGCCGCAGGCGGGTGATGTCGGCGACCTGGGTGACTTGATCGCCGGGAAGGAAGAAGGCGTACACATCGATGTCCGGGCCTTGGCGGGTCCGGAGAGCCCGAACGGTGACCTTGGCGCCCTTCATGGCCCCACTCCCTCTGTCCTGTCGTTTATGACGAGGCCGAAGAGCCGTTTGAAGCGGCTCTGCTCGCAGGCCACGCCCAGATCATCGCGAAGATGCCGAAGCATCGCGCCGGAGCGGCCACTCACAACGTCCCACTCGTTGGTGATCAAGGTTCGTAATTCGTCGTCGGAGTGGCGTGCTCTCACCGGAACCTGGCGGGCCTGAAGTCCGTGGAGGCCGTCTTGAACGGCGGCGCGATCATGATCGAGCGTGCCCTTGTCGCCGATGGTGATCGCGAAATGGCGGAGTGCGCGCTGGGCGAAGTCGCTCTGCGTCCCGGCGTGCCCGCCACCGGCGGCGTCAAGGCGGTCGTCGTACGGCATCCAGGCCTGTCGAAGCCCCTCGGCCAGGCCTTTTGGCTCTTCCTTGGTGAAGAGACGCAGTCGCGCCAAACGCTCGTCCGGCCAAGCCGCCCATTCGTCGGCGACCATGGCGAGGTAGGTCGACGAGAGGGCGGCAAGGATCAGGCCTTCGTCAGGCATGGAAGCGTTGTGGAAGGGCGAGCATCCTCGGACAGCCGCCCACCAGTCCGAGGAATTGCTTCCCGTCTTCGTCAGAATCCCGTCTGGATCACGATGGGCGATCGTCAGGCTGTACGCGGGGACGGCGACATTGCCATCCACCAGGCCGAGACCCGCTGAGACGACAGCGAATCTGGCGTTGAGACCATGGGCGGTCTGTCTCGCCTCGGAGAAGGCGCGTCCGCCATAGAGGTCCTCGACTTGGGAAACCAGGTGCGCAGTGCGAAGGCGCTGGCTCCACGCCGCGGCCACGAAGTCGGACGATCCGGCCGCGAGGTCCCCGGCGCGTAGCGTTGGATCGAGCGACGCCCGCTTCCTCTTGCTGCAGTTGGAGACAACTATGGTCACAGTTTTCCGCCGCTCTCACTGTGATTTGATGCGGTTTCTCCGAGCAAATCACGTTTTCGATGTGCAGTTTCCCACGCCGTTGCGATCGAATCTAGGCCGATTTCGTTGGCTCCGGCCTTAGCGACGGACCTCGGTATCTGCCTCGCAAATGCTAGAATGACGACGACCGACAGCGCGCGCTCTTACATTGGAATGGTTCAACGGGTGCGCGGCAATCATCGGTGAGGCCCTGCGGGCCCTAGATCACGCTAAGACTTTCGCAGCAGGTCGAGCGGATCCACCCGGAGCGCCGCAGCAATTCGCTCAACGACAGCCAAGGTCGGGTTTCTGCGACCCCGTTCGATCTCGCCAACATAGCTGTAGGAAAGGCCCACGTCGTGCGCGAGGGCTTCAAGGGTGATCCCCTTAGCACTGCGGACACGCCGCACATTGCCGCCGAAGGTTTGAGCCAAAGCCATGGCGCAAGCGCAATGGAAAGGCGAATTCGGACCAGTCACTATAGTGACTATTCGACATGTGGCGGTATGATTTGCCGAGCGTGATTTGGATCAGCGGTCGAGTCGCCGGGAGAGTCCCATTGTCTGAAGGTGCAGGAAGGCTAGACGGACACCCAAGTCCAACGCTTGCCAGCATCCACGCACTATATGGCCGTTGGCTTTGCGGCCAAGTTCGCAAGCGATTTGGGCCTGATCTCAGCGACGACATCGTCCAGGAGACCTGGCTGAGAATGGCCAAGCTCGAGACTGTTTCGGCGATTAGACATCCGAAGGCATTCCTTCTTCGTGTAGCCGTCAACTCCGCGATTTCCCAAAGCCGGCGCCGATCGGCACTGGAGCGAGCTGAGGCGTCTTCGATAGGCGAGGCGGCCCCCACGAATGCCGATCAGCTTGAAAGCTTGCTCCTCCGCGAAACCATCCTGAGCTTGCCACAACCTCTCCGCGATGTCTTTGTGTTGTCCAGGTTCGGCGGGTTGACGAACAGTCAGATCGGCGAGCAGCTCGGGATCAGTCCGAAAACTGTCGAGTGGCGCATGACCAAAGCCTTGGCCCACTGCGCAGCCCAGTTTCGGCGCTAAGGATGGGGCGCAAGATGGCCAGCCCGAACACCCGGGTTGTGACGGCGGATACGGAGGCGGCGGCGTGGCACGTCCGTCTCGGCGTACGTAGCGTTTCGACCCGGACGATCGAGGAGTTCTTCGCCTGGCGGTCTGAACCCGCCAACGCGGAGGCCTATCGGCGGGTCGAGAAGGTCTGGGCGGCGACTGGAAAGCTGTCCGGCGACAGCCAGATACGGGCCGCCGTCGCCGAGGCGATGGAGCGCAAGGTCGATCGGAACGCCAAGAAGCGGCTTCCCCGCACCCTGTTCGGTGCGGCGGCGGTGACGGCCGCCGTCGTCCTGTCGATGGGTATCTGGTTCTGGCACCAGGCCCGCACCGTGTTCACGACGGATATTGGCGAGCAGCAGGTCGTTCAACTGGCAGATGGATCGACCGTCCGTCTGGATACCGGGTCGCAGATCCAGGTGCGGTTCGAGAGGGACAAGCGGCGGATAGAGCTCGAGCGGGGCCAGGCCCTGTTTACCGTCGCCCATGATGCGGACCGGCCCTTTGTCGTCAGCGCGGGGAGCGCCCGGGTGACCGCCGTCGGCACCGTGTTCGATGTTCGCCGGACCGGAGGGGATGTCCGGGTCACCCTGGTATCGGGCGCTGTGGACGTCGCGCGCGCCGCGGATGCGCCGCCTTCGCGCTTGAGGGCGGGCCAGCAGGCGCGTGTTACGCTGAAGGCGGTGACGACCCGGGCTGTCGACGTCGATACGGAGACGAGTTGGACCGATGGCCGGATCGTGTTCGAGGACACGCCCCTTCGCGAGGCGGTCGCCGAAGTGAACCGCTATCTCACGGACGGGATCGACCTGGAGGCCGGCGAGTGGGCGGACGTGCCGATCAACGGCGTCTTCCGCGCGGGGGATCGTGAGGCCTTTGCCTCGGCCGCCGCCGAAGGCCTCAGCCTGAGGAGCAGCGTGAAGCCCGACGGAACTCTGTTGCTCTCGAAACGGACAAATAATTGAGGTGAACTCCGGGGTTCGACGGGGTCTCGGCCGTCTCTTCCACGTCGCCATAGGGCGTCGAGGGGAGCCGACATGATGAACCGCCTGAATCTGCTGACCACCAGCGCGCTGATCGCCTGCGTTATCGCTTCGAGTGGAGCCGCCTGCGCTCAGGAGGCGCGGGAGTTCAATATCCCGCCCGGATCGTTGCGCGACGCCCTGAACACTTACGCGGCGCAATCCGACCAGCAGATCTTCTTCTCTGCTGACCTGGTGGCGGGCCTGCGGTCGCAAGGGCTGCGCGGACGCTATGCGCCCGCCGAGGCGCTGGACAGCCTGCTTCGCGGTTCCGGCCTGGCGTGGTCGGAGACGCGGCCCGGCGTCATCGTCCTGCGCCGGGGCGCCGGGATGGCGGCGGGGGAGGACGGTGCGGTCGAGCTTGAGGAGGTGGTGGTCACGGGGACGCTGATTCGGTCCTCCGGCGACCTGGCGTCGCCCGTGGTGATGCTGGATCGCGACGCGCTGGATCGTCGCGGCTTCGGGACCGTCGCCGAAACGCTGACCAACCTGCCGCAGAACTATGCCGGGTCGGCGACGCCGATGGTTCAGGCCACCCTGTCCGATGCGGCGGCGTCGAACACCGTCTTCGCCACCGGCGTCAACCTGCGAGGCCTGGGCGCGGGCTCCACCCTCACCCTCGTCAATGGTCGGCGTCTGGCTGGCACGGGATCGCGGGCCGAGTTCGCGGGTGTGTCCGCGCTGCCGTCGGCGGCGGTGGAACGGGTCGATGTGCTCCTCGACGGGGCCTCGGCCCTGTACGGCGCCGATGCGGTCGCGGGGGTGGTCAATGTCATCATGCGCCGATCGTTCGACGGTCACGAGAGCCGGGTGCGGGTTTCGGCGGCGCAAGGCGGGGCCGAGGAGGTTCAGGCCTCTCATCTGGCGGGCCGGAGTTGGTCCACGGGCTCGGCCTATCTGTCCTACGAGTATCAGACGGCCAACGGGCTGAGTTCGTTCGACCGGGCCTATACGCGGGACGGTGACCTGCGGCCGTTCGGGGGAACGGACCACCGCGCCTTCTACAGCGCGCCTGGGAATATCGTAGCGTTCGACGCCGCCACATCGTCCTATGTCACCCAATTCGCCATCCGTCCCAATGCCGGCGGGACCGCCCAAGGACCGTCGGATTTCGCGGCGGGGACGACCAACCTCCAGACGACGCTGCTGGGCATCGACCTGCTGCCCTCTGTCGAGCGACACAGCGTCTATGGAAGCCTCCGGCAGTCGTTGGGCGAGCGCCTCGAGCTGACTGCCGACCTCCGCTACAATCTGCGCACCAACGAGATCGCGACGGCCGGAGCGGGCGGGATCTTCTCGGTCTCGAACGCCAACCCCTGGTTCGTCTCGCCGACCGGCGCGGCATCTCACACCATCGCCTATTCCTTCGCACGGGAACTCGGTCCGGCCCGAAGCCACGCGCGCTCCGAAAGCCTCGGCTTCACTATTGGCGCGCGCTACGACCTGTCCGCCGACTGGTCGATCGAGGGCTATGTCGCGCAGGCCTCGGAGCGGGCGGACTACGGACTCACAAACCGGGTCAACAGCCGCTACCTCAACGAGGCGCTGGGCAATCTCCCCGACGATCCCACGACGCCCTATCGCGCGGCCGTCGACGGCTACTTCAACCTCTTCGGCGCCGGGACGGCGAACTCCCGGGCCGTTCTGGATTTCATCGGCAGCGGCTCGGCAGGCGGGCAGGAACGAAGCCGGTCCACCTCCGCCAACCTGATGGCCCAGGGGCCAATCTGGCGGCTGCCCGGGGGCGATCTCATGCTCGCCGTGGGCGCCCAGGTGCGCGAAGAATCCTTCGACACCGGCGGCTATACCTTCCTCTCGGCCGCCTCGCCCTTTCTCTATTCCAGCCCGACGCGGGAACGGTCCGTGTCGGCGGCCTTCGCTGAAGTCCGAGCGCCCCTGATCGGTCCCGACAATGCACGCCCTGGCCTTCGCAGCCTGGTCCTGTCTCTGGCGGGCAGGGTCGAGGACTATGACGAGTTCGGGACGACGACCAATCCGAAGTTCGGTCTCGTCTGGTCGCCGTTTGAGGGGCTGGGGGTTCGGACGTCCTGGGGCACTTCGTTCCGGGCGGGCTCGCTGCCCCAGCGCTTCGACCAGACCGGGGTATCGACGGCCTTCCTCGCTCGCGAGAACGGAACGACGGCCCTGACCTTGCTGCTGACAGGCGGCAACGCCGACCTAAAGCCGGAGACGTCGGAGACCTTCACCCTGGGGTTCGATTATCGGGGGAAGGGCGAGGGACGGCCGTCGCTCAGCTTGAACTATTTCGAGACGCGCTTCAGCGACCGGATCGCCCGGCCGGTGAATGAAAATCTCTATGGGGCCCTGACCGATCCGAACCTCAGGCCGTTCGTGACCTTCGTCAGTCCGGCGACCAGCGCCGGCGACCTGGCGCTGGTCGAGAGCTATTCTGGCCTGCCGGGCTTCTCTGGGCTCTATCCGACAAGCACCTACGGGGCCGTGGTGGATTCCCGATGGGTGAACACCGGCGCGGTGCAGGTGAGCGGCCTGGATCTGTCCGCGAGCTACGAATGGGAGACCGGCGCCGGGCTTCTGGTCTTCGACACCTCGGCGTCCTGGATCCTCGACTATGAGACCCGCCCGACCCCGACGGCGCCGGTTCGCCAGGTCGCCGGCCTGATCGGCTATCCGGTCAAGCTGCGCGCCAGGTCGGGCGTGACGTGGTCCCGGGGTCCCCTTCGGCTCGGCGTCCACTGGTCTCACGTGGATGACTACAAGGACTTCGCAGGGCAGACGATCAATGCTTGGGACACGCTCGATGCGCAGTTCAACTGGTCGGTCAATCGCGCGCCCTTCGCCGGCCTCACCCTTCAGCTCGGTGTGCAGAACCTGCTCGACGAGGATCCGCCCTTCTACGATGCGCCCCTGGGTTTCGGGTTCGACGCGGGCCAGGCCAGTCTCATCGGCCGCGTGATCTCCCTTCAGCTGATCCAGCGCTGGTGAGCGGCGGACATGCTGACCTCCCTGACGCGCCTCGTCGGCGCGGTGATCGCGGCTGCCTGCCTGTTCACCTCCGCCTCGGCTCAATCCCCGGTGACGGGGGGAGCGCCGCCGTCCCGGCCGCTGGCGGTCGCAGACTTGACCGCACTCGCTGCGTTCGGCCGGGGATCCCTGTCCCCGGACGGCCGGTGGGCCGTCTACGAGAAGCGGGGGGCTTACGACACCATCCCCCGGTTCGAGTACGAGTGGCGATCGACCTGGGCCATCATGGACCTGTGGGTGGCGGATCTCCACGACCCTACCGCCCCGCCAGGGCGGCTCCTTCCGGAACAGGGGCCCGGGTTGCAACGCGTGGCCTGGTCGCCTTCGGGGACGCGGCTCCTGATCTCCCGGTTCCGTGACGGCCGCCTCGAACTCGGCGTGGTCTCTATGACGGACCGGTCGGTTCGCTGGACCGGCCTGACGCTGGATGTTCCCAGGACCGGAGCCCAGGTCGCGTGGCTCTTCGAAGGCGAGGTGGTGGCGCTCGTCCGGCCGGACCATTCGCTTCCCGCGTCGCTGGCTTACCAGGGTGCGACACAGACGCGTCTCGCCGAAGCCTGGGAGCAGACCGCCCTCGGGGAGGAGCCCTCCCGGACGATCCTCGATGCGGCGGACGGGGTCGCGAGTACGCCGGCGGCCCGGGCGCCCAGCGCCCTGGTGCTTCTGGATGTGGCGAGCGGACAGGCGCGGACCCTCGCCAAGGGCCGGATCAGCGATTTCTCGGTTTCGCCGGATGG